>Ga0114982_1000097_pt1 | contig 41479 bp, 28 predicted proteins | sample Shrwel_input2_FT_FD_87183 | JGI IMG/M metagenome (GOLD analysis project Ga0114982, IMG submission 87183) | Subsurface microbial communities from deep shales in Ohio, USA - Utica-3 well 1 S input2 FT | ecosystem: Environmental > Aquatic > Deep subsurface > Shale gas/oil reservoir > Produced... | reverse complement strand
TTGTACTGCCGATAGCAGCGGTTTTATTGAAGCGCCGGCTGGTTATCAATTAAGTTTAGGAGCAGTCTCAGGTCAACAATCCTGGAGCAGCGGTCAATTTGGCGTGGCCTTAAATGCCAACTCGGTGCTGGATGCAGGTTATAACCAAGTCGGCTTTAAAGTGAACTTTGATATCACCGATCTGGACAACCCAGGTGAAGCGGTGCCAGTGATGATCCCATTACCAACAGGTACCAGCATTCCTGAAAACGCAGTTTGGCGTAAATTGATCCAACAAAAATGGCAGAATTTCGTGGTTGATGCCGCCAATAAAATTGACTCAGCCAAACGCGAGAGCTCTGGTTTATGTCCAAGCGTAGCGGCCGATACCTGGCAGTCTGGTTTAGTTGTAGGTAACGAATGTATCCGTCTGACCATCGTGGATGGTGGGCCAAATGATGATGATGGCCTCACCAATAGTGTGGTCAGAGATCCAGGTGTACTGGCAACTGTCCAAAGCTACCAGTTGAGTTTTGATACTGCTGGCAGTGATGCTATCGCCACCAAAACCATCACCTTTGGTCAGTCGGTGACCGCCCCAAGTGCGCCGACGAAACTGGGTTACACTTTTGCTGGTTGGTCGCCGGCACTACCAGCGACTATGCCGGCAAATAATGTCAGCGTCACAGCACAATGGACCATTAACCAGTACACGGTTAACTTTGAAAGTAATGGCGGTTCAGCAGTCGCGGCGACGACCTATAACTTTGCAGCCCCAGTTACAGCGCCAGCAGCGCCGACCCGGACTGGTTATACCTTTGCCGGTTGGTCTCCGGCATTACCAGCAACGATGCCGGCCGCAAATGTCAGTGTGACTGCACAATGGACCATTAATCAGTACACTGTGAGTTTTGACAGCAACGGGGGATCAGCAGTGTCGGGCATCAGCTATAACTATGCAGCGCCAGTGTCGGCTCCAGCAGTACCAACCCGCGATGGCTATACCTTTGACGGCTGGTCACCGGCGCTGCCTGCCACTATGCCGGCACAAGATGTCAAAGTCACGGCGAAATGGCGGATCAGCAGTTATCAGGGCGAGACTAAAGGCGGTAGTATTGGCTGGCTGGGTCTGGCTGGTTTAGCGCTACTGGCATTACGTCGTCAATCGCGCTGGGCGCTGGCGCTGTTGCCTCTGAGCCTGAGTGCACAAGCCACAGATTGGTATGGCAGCGTTGAGCTCGGTCATGCCAACACCAGTGTGGATGCAGCAAAACTGCAACGGCAATTAGCCGATGCCGGCATCACAGCAAAAACCGCGGTTGAGCAACAAAGCCGTGCCGGGCATCGACTCGCGCTTGGTTATCAGCTCAATCAATGGCTAGCGGTTGAAGCCGGCTGGGTCAGTCTTGGCAACATCTACAGTCGGTTTGATGAAGTATCTGCCAACGGCAGCCCGGCATCACTTTACGATGCGATGCCACAAAGTGGCGATGGCGCCGAGCTGAGTTTAGTGACAGGCTGGGATCTTAACAATGGCTGGCGACCAACCCTGCGTTTGGGGGTTTGGCATAATCAAAGCGATTACCGCTTACAAAGCCCGGAAAGTGCAATGAAAGATCAGCAAAACTCAACGTTACTGGTTATAGGCGCAGGTTTGGGCTATCAAATGTCTGAGCGCTGGACGGTGAAACTGCAAGTCAGTCAATATAACACCGACCACTATCGGACAACGCTCTGGACTGCAGGTGCTGAATTCCGCTTTTAGCGAATAATAATCGCCTTGCTATCAACTCCAACCCCGGCTCACCAGCCGGGGTTGTTTTTTCCAGCTTCGCAGTAAGGCAGATCCCGCGCACTGGTTGTGCTATGATCTGCACGTTTTTTCCGTTAGACGTCAAGTATGCTTTGATGCTGAGCTCAGCCAGACAGGACCCTTATGATTAACTATTTTCGTGTGTTAGGTGTCAAAGCCAACGCTTCTGAAGACGAAATCAAAAAAGCCTATAAGCGGCTTTCCAACAAATACCATCCGGATAAATTACTGGCATTATCCGACGATGAAAAAGAACAGGCAGCGTTGCAGTTACATCGGGTGAAAGAAGCCTATGATGTGTTATCTGATGCAAAAAAGCGCGCCGCATTTATTAAAGATTTTAACAACGTAATAGTCACGGATCCGGCTGCAGCAATGAAAGAGCTGTGGGACCAATATTATCCGGCGATCTGACGACAGGACAGGCCATGAGCAAAAAATTTGATTCAAACCGGTTACAGCAGTTAAAAACCGATGCCTTCGAAAACATCGAATCTTACAACGATCCGGATACGCCAAAAGCACTGGCAAATTTTACCAGCCAAATCAAGAAAGTGCTGGAAGCCGATCCAGAAATGTTGCAATCAGTACCGGAATATTTGCCGGTGGCTTTATATGGCCGGGTCAAGTTCAGCCCGGAAGCAAAACTGAAATGGGCGCAATGGCTCAAGACCAATCAACAACCACACTGGGATCAGTTTAAAACCTCAGTCGCCTTTAACAATGACGATCTGCCGCTGGTAAAGACAGTGCGGGCCTACAGTGAAAGTTTGCTGATTGAAGCTTGCGCCGTGTTATATCTGTTGTCGTTTGAAAGTTCGACCCCGCTGTCACGTGGCCATGGCGATGAAGATGGCTATGAAGAAGACGAAGATCAACATGATGAACGCGATCAGGTGGCGGATGATTATGAGGGCCGCGATGATGAAGACGAAGACGGTTATGATGATCAATATGATGAAATTACCTTTAAAGGGGAAGGTCGTTAATGAACAGTCTGATTGAAATTGCAGTGGCCGAAATCAAACAACTGGCCGTGGTGGAACCCAAACAGGCCAGCAAAAAATTCGAGCTGATGGCCAATACCATGTCTGATGCACAATTAGTTGAAGTGATTGAAAATATTGATATTGTCACCTTAACGCAAATCAACAGCCAACATGATATCTCCTTCCCTTCGATTATTTCTGAACTGATGACGGCGGAAAAAATCCGTGACATCGTCTGTCAGCAGCCTTTGTACTGGGAAGAAAAAATCAAAAATAATGCTGATGAATTAAAACAGCATACCTTTGATTTTCTGACCTATTTAATCCGCACTCAGGACAGTGAAGATAAACAAGCTGAAATCCTTGAATGTATTGCCGAAGATCCGGCCGGTTTATTCTATTTATCCATTCCGTTTATTGAACTCTATCGCGGCGACATCGTCGAGGATGAGGATGAAGTGCATGATTTATTGCATGAAGAAGAGCAGGATTTGGAAGAAGCGGTCAGTTATACCGAGCGCCATCTGAATGAAGAAGTGCATGGCTTGGGTTTTGATGATCCACGCAGTTTACTGGCCCTGATCAGACAACTGACACCTCAGGTTGAACAATCGATTAAGAGTTTGATCCGTAATGAAAACTCCGGCTGGGAGCACATTATTAATAAGTTTGCCACTGAGCTGGTGATGCAGGCAAAAGAGAAAAACCAGGCCACGGACGAATACGCCGAAGTGGATGATATGTTTAGTTTTCTCGACTAAGTCCGCCCCAACATCGCACAGGCAGCAAAGGAAATATCATGCAGTTAGTATTACGGGAAGCCGGCCAGGGTCCGTTTTTGACCAAGGTGATCCACTATGGTCTGGCCCAGCAAAAAATCAATGCGGTGCAGCTTGAGCAAATCAAAAGTAAAGCTGTGCTGATGAGTTTAAAGTTTGCCGATAAATTTTATAACAAATACAAAATGCATCTGCTGGAACAGGCATCGCACGACATTATCGGGGTTGCCAGTTTGGGGCTGGCTGAGTTATCTGGCCAGGATCCGGACAAAGCCTTGCAGTTGCTGCTCAGTCCGGAAGGTATTGTCAAACCCTTTCAAAAAGGCTGGAGTATGCTCAGTCAGGTCAGTTGGACCAGTGCCGGCCGCAAGTCATTATATGGCGAAGTGGAAGCCCAGCTGTTGTCAGATATTGCCAGTCCGCCGGATGCCGAAGAATGGCAGGGACCTGGCAGTTACCAGCATGCTTTACAGGAATGGCAACGCCGCCAGGCCATCAGTGTGATGAAACAAACCTTTTTTTATCACACCCAACTGGATGAGTTTGAACATTTCAGTCTGGAAGGCATGCTGGCAGAAGTGGTGTTGTACCGGCTTTGTTGCAACGGAGACAAAGTGAAACAGGATTTAAAACAACGGCTGCGCCATGTGCAATTGCAGGACAGCTGGTTTGATGTTGAGTTTCTGTTACAACAAACTCAGCAGGTACTCAGCCTGCTACCAGCCGGCTTTGCCAGCGCCGTGAGCACAGATCTGGGGACCAACTTCGCACCAGCGTTGCTAAAAACACTGCATTTTGCCCGTAGTTATCAAAAATTACTGGCCGAAAATGCCTCACCGGAGCGTCGCGACGCCTTTGAACATAAACAAGGCTTGCAAAATCCGTTATTAGGCTGGCCACAGTATCTGGAAATGTAACCTCAGCTATTGCGGCTGAATTTCAACTCTCTCAATGAGCACCACCGGTTCGGGCAAGCCACAAGTCGGACCGGTGACAACATTTTGCGCTCAGCCTTCGTTAACAACATCCAGCCTTTAAAACCGTCCACGCAACATGCCTTGAATTTTGCTAACTTTGGTCGAAAACCATATGTTTTTCGACCAAAAATGCGTACTATTTTGCCGCAACCTGCTAACCAGGTTGCTACACAAGTCATTCAAAAATAAAAAATGCACCAGCAAATCGATATTCTCATGGAGAGATGATGAAATTATCCCATATCGCACTAGCCACTTCTGCTTTACTGACATTAAACGGCTGTTTAAAAGTCAAAGACAACAATAACAGTGAAATGGTGGCACAAGCTATTGATAAGCAGACAACTGCCCAACAACAACTTGCTGCTGAACAACAGAAAAAACAACAACTGACATTAAATGGCTTAGTGCGCGGTTATCAGGATTCCGTCGATTTAACCAATGCGCAAGTGCGTTTACGGATTGGCAATACTCTGACTGAACCGGTGAAGGTGGTCGATGGCGCTTACACCTTAACAAACGTACCTAAAAACTCTGACATTATTGTTATCGTTGAAAACAAAGACAAGAATGTCAACTTTGTTACTGAGTTGTTCGCAATAAGAACAACCGCTGAGACGACGGAAAATACAGTACAACAATTGCGAGCTGTAACCGTTGCTAAACCTGTAACACACAAGTTTCAGGTATTGAATGTCAAAGACAACACATCAATTGAACTGACCAATGTATACGGTACGACTATCGCGACCGATAAAGCACATAAGCTGGATGCATATATTCTGAAAGCAAGTTACGACAAAACGTTGGCTGAATATAGCATTGTATTACCTGCTAATTTTACCGGCAGTATCGTTGCCGATTTAGATCTTGATAAAGATAACCGGTTTGATTACACCCAGGTCCAAGGCTCCCCGTTGGGCTTCAGCACATTATTCACACCAACAACTCTGAGTAATGGTTATGTTTATCTGGAACCAGCAGTGGCTAGTTATCAGGAATTCACAGCCCAGTTGAAGTTGATTGATAAAGAAACGGGTCAATCATTAGCAGTACCTTATGTATTGTTGAATAACGGGCTGCAAGCAATACAGCGCGCAACGCGCAGCTCGGATACCAGTTATTACCAGGCGAAAATCCGTTACTATAACGACAGCGTATTCAATATTTCGATGCCGCAATTTGACACTGAAACCAAACGTTATGTCACGCAGAATTATAGTATCAGCAAGGACTCATTGGGCAATTTCCGTGTCTCCGGGGCGAATAGCTTCACCACCGCCGTTGTTAATGGCGTGTTAGAGCTGACTCTCCCAGTGGAGGGTGTACTTAAGTCGACCATTATCGAACTGAGTACAGTGACGAAAACACTGGATAACAAAACAGATACTGCAACTATGTTCTTCAATCTGCCCGTCGGTTTGGAGAGTGATGCTTTTTCTCTGGTTACAGAAGGGGATGTTATTGTAACTCCTGGCTCCACCGCAGCAGATACACCAGCGCCTGGCACGACCAGAATCACCACAGCGCCTGCTGTCACAGTACCGTTCAGCATGTTGTATAACGATACCGCTGCACAATTGAATCTGGCAGCATTGGTCAAGCCTGGCTTCACCCAGCGGTTATATCTGAACCAGTTCCACGCCAATGGCAATGCCCTGAACAAACTGTCCGGTATCAAAAACACCCTGTCAACTTACATCGATCTGCCAGTAAAAGACTTCAGCGCTGAGTTTAATCCGGCTGATATTATTATTGATAATAAAAATTACAGTCTCGCAGGTACACTGGCAAACCCCAAAAATACTGCAGGTGTGAATGATAATGTCTCGCCAAATCAGCCAAGTTACCAATTAGCATTGTTAATACCAGAGTCAGCATTGACGCTGGATAATTTACAATTGAAGCTGAGCTATCAGGGCCGCACAGTGCTGAGCAATAATTTTCAGCCGACGCAGTCGAACTACAGAACTGTGCTGTCTTTGCCATCTAATGAAACTGTAGAGAACACCAGCAACACCTTACTGGACACTTACTCCATGCAGGGTTTAACTGTCACTGGTCGCTATATTTACACTTATATCTCTGCGGGGCTCTGGCTCAGAGATAATACGCCAACCGAAACGGTCAAAATGCAACTTGAATACACCTATACCAGCAAGGCTGGCGTAGTAAAATCAGGAATAATTGAATTGCCAGTGCGTTAATCACTGTCAGATCACTTAGCAAGCCTTGTCATGGCCTGTATTTTCGATGCAAATCCCCCGGCCTTCAACGGGGGATTTTTTCAGCATTGCCGGGCCACCTTTTGCGGTTATGACAACCTTAGGCTCAATCCGACCAGGCCGACTCCGCCAATCGCTGTAAATGTTGTAACTTTTGCTGCAGCGCCTCTCTCTCTTGCGCCAACATTTCCCGCTCGGTCAGCAAGTCATAACTGAGATTCAGCGCGGCCAGCACTGCCGCTTGTTCGGCATTCAGTTGCCGGCTTCGTTCTTTCATCGCCGCAATCTGTTGATTCAGCAGCACTGCAGCTTCTTCGAATCCTGCTTGCTGTTGTGCCGGTACCCGCAACTTATAATTGCGACCGGCGATGTCCAGCGCCAGTTCAATCATGGCAGGCGACTGCATCCCTTAACGGCCAGCCGGGATCAGCGCCAATAACGCATCCAGTTGTTGCGCTGTGGCTTGTTGTTGTTCTTCCGCTTCCATCGCAGCCAGTTGCAGCGATTCCAGTTCGTCTTGTTTTTGCGCCAGTTGTTGCTGTAAAGCGGCCAGTTGTTGCTCACCTTGCTGCTGCTGTTGCTGCAACTGCTGTTGTAACTGTTGGTTCTGGCTGATTAAACCTTGAATAGCACTTTCTAACTGACTGAATTGATTATTAAACATACAAAGAAATATCCGATAAATAGCAAAGCTGACAAAGGGGCAGGATACCAGCAATGCCGGTAAAAGACAGCCGCTTTCTGTCATTCATTTGCAACAACCAATGGGGTTGTTTTTACGATCACCACAGCCTTGGTTATTGCGCCTTCAGCACAGGTGAGATACCCACTCTGTTGCGCATTAAAGGTGACCTGCAGAGTCGGCTGCAATAGCTAACACTGCAGATCACCGCACCTGACAGATCACAGCCAATAACCGTTAAACCGGGCGCCGGAACCGACTTAGCAGCAAATACACCACAGGTGTACTGTACAAAGTCAGCAACTGGCTGATCAACAAACCACCGACTATGGTAATGCCCAGTGGCTGGCGTAACTCCGAGCCTTCGCCCAGCGCCAGTAACAAAGGCACAGCCCCCAACATGGCGGCAGTATTGGTCATCAGAATAGGTCTGAGCCTGGCACTGGCCGCCTGCACTATGGCCTGTTGCGGGGTCAGTCCTTGCTGCCGTTCGGCCTGCAAGGCAAAATCAATCAGCAAAATGGCATTTTTCATGACAATACCAATCAGCAAAAACAAACCAAGCAGCGCAATCAAACTCATAGTGGAGCCGGTCAGATACAAGGCGATCAAAGCGCCCACGGCAGCACAAGGTAAGGTAGATAAAATGGTCAGCGGCTGTAGCAGACTTTCATACAAAATCCCCAGCACCAGATAGACCGCCAACACCACGCCCAGCATCAACCAATAGTTGTCTTCAGTTTCAAACATCGCATTGCGCTGATCTTCACCATTCACACTATGCACTGAGCCAGGCAACATCAGTTTTGCCAGCAATTGATCGATGGCGGCAGCGGCCTGTTGCGCTGTGACGCCGGCTGCCAGGCCGTAGCCAATGCCCATCGAGGCAAACTGACCATCATGCCGCACCCGATCACTGACCAGACCATAACCATAACTGGCGATACTGCTAAGCGGTACCCGATCACCGGTCCGGCTAATCAGCATCAGTTGTTTCAGTACTTCCGGCTGTGCGGTATAACCAGGCGCCAATTCCATCACCACCCGGTATTGATTCATTTCATCATATAAAGTCGCCACCTGACGCTGCGAAAAGGAGTTATTCAGCATAGTAGCGATAGTCCGCATATCGACGCCGAGCCGTTGGGCGGCTTCGCGGTCAATTTGTAGCACCACTTGCTGGGCATCTTCACCACCGGGGGCGTCGACATCGACCAACTCCGGTAACTCCTTCATGCCCTCGGCCACTTTTTTGCCCCACTCCCGCAGCGGCGCCAACTCACCGGACAATAACAACAGTTCATAATCGCTACTGCCAAAAGGCGATGATAAACGAATGTCCTGATCCACGCTTAAGAACAACATGGCGCCAGGCACTTTGGGCGCATTGAGCCGGATGCGGTCGACAATTTGCTGCGCTGAAGCGCCGCGTTCTGCCAGCGGTTTTAAGCTGACCCGCATCCAGGAGTTACTCAGCCCCATAGCGCCGCCACTGGCGCCGGTGATATCGGCAATGGCTGGATCCTGCAGCAGATATTGCCGGAAGACTTCAATTTTTGGCTGCATCACCTGATAGGAAAAACCATCATCCCCGCGGACAAAACCGTTTAACTGACCGGTATCCTGCTCCGGCAACATACCACCAGGCAATTGCAGATATAACCAGATATTGCCGCCGAAAATCAGCGTCATCGCCAGCACCACCCAGCGTTTATGCGCCAGCACCCGCAGCAGACTGCGCTGATAACGCTGCTGCAAGCGGGCAAAAAAACCTGGCCTGTCGCTGGCAGGCGGTTCTGCGGTGAGTAACAAGGCTGACAAACTCGGCGTCAACGTTAACGAAATCGCTAAGCTGATCAGCATGGCTCCCGCCAGGGTGATGGAAAACTCGCGGAACAACCGCTCCACTAAGCCGCCCATAAACAGAATGGACAGAAACACCACAATCAGCGCCGAGTTCATCGCCAGCAGGGTAAAACCAACTTCACCGGCGCCCACTTTGGCGGCCTGCAGCGGCGTCAGGCCACGTTCGATATGCCGCTTGATGTTCTCCAGCACCACAATCGCGTCATCGACCACCAAACCAGCTGCCACAATTAATGCCATCACCGATAAATTATTCAGTGAAAAATCACACAGATACATCACGACAAAAGCGCCGATCAAGGATACCGGGATCGCCAGTGTCGGGATCAGCGCGGTGCGGAAACTGCGCAGGAACACCCAGACCACTACCACCACCAGCAGCACCGACAACATCAGACTGAACTGAGCCTCGGATAAAGTGGCACGGATCCCGGGCGATCTGTCCATCACCACGGCCAAATCGGCATCTGCTGGCATCAAAGCGCGCAATTGCGCTAATTGCTGATTAATCGCATCAATAGTGGCAACAATATTGGCACCATTACGGCGGCTGATTTGCAGGATCACCGCGCTTTTTTCATTATGAAAACCAGCGCTGTAGCGGTTTTCCGTCGAATCGCTGATGGTGGCGACATCGGCCAGCCGGATTGGCGCGCCATTGACATACTTAATCAGCAAATCCTGATAATCACTGGCCCGACGCATGGTCTGACTGGTGGCCAGTTGCCAGCGTTGTGCATCATGCTCCACTAAGCCCAGCGGCACTGTGGCATTGGCGCCACTGATCGCAGTCCGCACTTCATCCAGTGCCACGCCAAAATGACTCAGCATCGCCGGGTTCAGTTGCACGCGCACTGCCGGCAAAGAAGCGCCAGTCACTTCAACCTCGCCAACACCCTGAATTTGCAGAATTTTTTGCGCCAGCACCGTCGACGCCGCATCATACAATACGCTGGCGGCCAGATTTTCTGAACTGAGCGCCAGCGCCATCACCGGTTGTTGCGAAGGGTTAAATTTACGATAACTCGGGTTGCCCGGCATGCCGGCCGGTAATTGCGCCCGCACCGCATTGATGGCTGCCTGTACATCGCGCGCGGCATCATCAACATTCCGATCCAACTCAAACTCCAACCGCACTTGCGTCGAGCCCTGGTTACTGCTGGAACTGATGCGGTTAATGCCGGCAATACTACCGAGCGCCCTTTCCAGCGGCGTGGCCACTGTGGCCGCCATACTCTCCGGACTGGCACCGGGCAAACTAGCCGTCACCACAATCATCGGAAAATCGACAGCCGGCAACGGAGCCACCGGCAACAGCCGCCAGCACAGCAGCCCAAGCAGCAGAATAGCAGTGGCGATCAGGCCACTGGCGACCGGTTTTTCAATAAAAGGTTGCGCCAGATTCATCCTGCCACCATCTCTGTTGCGGCCGGTGCCGGGCGGCTGAAATGGCGGTCAAACCACAGATACACCACTGGCGTGGTAAACAAGGTCAGAATTTGACTGACAATCAGGCCACCGACCATCACCAGACCGAGCGGCTGGCGCAGTTCAGCGCCTGAACCGCTGGCCAGCAACAACGGAATAGCGCCAAATAAAGCCGCCAACGTGGTCATCAGAATAGGTCTGAATCTTAACAACGCGGCCTGATAAATGGCCTCACGCGGTGTTAACCCCTGATTGCGCTGCGCTTCCAGCGCAAAGTCGACCATCATAATACCGTTTTTCTTTACCAGACCGATCAAGAGCACGATGCCAATCACGGCAATCAAATCCAGCGGTTGGTTCAGCAGCAGCAACGCCAGCAAAGCGCCCACAGTCGCCGACGGCAAGGTCGATAAAATGGTCAGCGGGTGGATCAGGCTTTCATACAAAATGCCGAGCACAATATACATCGTCAGCACAGCCGCCAGCACCAGCCACAAGGTATTGCCAAGCGAAGCCCGGAAAGCTTCGGCTGCGCCTTGAAAACTCAGTTCAATTTCGGCCGGTAATTGTAAATCCTGCTGCACTTGTTCAATGGCGGCTACGGCTTCACCCAGCGAATAACCAGCCGCCAGGTTAAAGGACAAGGTCACAGACGGGAACTGGCCCTGATGGTTAATCAACAAGGTGGCCGGACGCTGACTGACGGTGGCGACTGATGACAGCGGCACTGTAGCGCCTGAACTGGTGGTCAGATACAGTTTGTCTAAAGCACTGATGCCCTGTGCCTGCGCCGGATCAACTTCCAAAATCACCCGGTATTGATTGGCCTGGGTAAACAAGGTGGTGATTTGGCGTTGACTGTAGGCACTTTGCAACACGGCACCAATCTGACTGGCAGTGATGCCAAGCCTGGATGCCGCAGTGCGGTCAATATCAATATAAGCCTGTAAGCCTTGTTGCTGTAAATCATGCGCCACTTCCGACAAGGCCGGCTGGGCACGCAGTGCCGTTAACACATCCGGTAACCAGGCTGCCAACACCTCGCTATCCGGCGTCGTCAGACTGAACTGATACTGGGTGCGACTGACTTTATCTTCGATACTCAGTTCCTGCACCGGCTGGAACCAGCCTTTAATACCACTCACTTGTGCCGAGCTCTGTTCTAATTGCCGGATAATCTCAGTGGCACTTTGCTCACGCTGGGCATGAGGTTTCAGATTCAACAAAATCCGGCCACTGTTGATACTGTTATTGCTGCCATCGACGCCAATAAAAGAACTTAAGCTAGCCACCGCCGGATGCTCCAGCAATTGTGTCGCCAGTTGTTGTTGCCGCTCAGCCATGGCCTGGAAGGAGATATCCTGCGGCGCTTCCGTCACCACCTGGATCACACCGCTGTCCTGCACCGGGAAAAAGCCTTTTGGCACCGCCAGATACAGCACTGCCGTTAACGCCACTGTTGCCAGCATCACCAGCATCGCCAGTCGTTGATGGCGCAGCACCCATTGCAGCATCTGACCATAACGGCGGATGATCTGCGACATCCAGTCATGTTCTTCGTCATGGCTTGGCATCTTGTGCAGTAATTTGGCGCATAACATCGGCGTCAGCGTCAGCGATACCAGCAACGAAATCAAAATAGCCACCGCCAGGGTGACGGCAAATTCAAAAAACAACCTGCCGACGACATCGGCCATAAACAGCAGTGGGATCAACACAGCAATCAGCGAAAAGGTCAGGGAAATCAATGTAAAACCAATTTCCTGCGCGCCTTTTAAGGCGGCCTGTAACGGTGAAGCCCCTTGCTCACGGTGCCGGGCCACGTTTTCCAGCATCACGATGGCATCGTCCACCACAAAACCAGTGGCGATGGTCAGCGCCATCAGCGTCAGATTGTTGACCGAAAAATCCAGCAGATACATCACGGCAAAAGTGCCGACTAAGCTCAGCGGCACCGCCAGACTAGGAATAATAGTGGCCGGAATAGTGCGTAAAAAGACAAAGGTCACCAGCACGACCAGACCAATGGCAAACAATAATTCCATCTGCACATCGTGCACTGAAGATCGGATACTCTGGGTGCGGTCCGTCAACACCTGCACCTGCACAGCCGCAGGCATAGTCGCGGTCAGTTGCGGTAATAACTGCTGCACCCGATCTGCCACATCAATCACGTTGGCGCCGGGCTGACGCTGGATATTGACCAGTACTGCCGGTTGTTGATTGGCCCAGGCCGCCAGAAAACGATCTTCTGCGCCATCACTGATGGTGGCAACATCCTGTAACCGGATCGGCGCGCCACTGCGCCAGGCCACAATCAACTCCTGATATTCTTTGGCACTTTTGATCTGATCATTGGCATCGAGCATGGTCGAACGGAATGGGCCATCAAAACTGCCTTTTGGCTGATTGGTATTGGCTGCGGTAATGGCCGAACGCAGTTGCTCCAGACTCAATCCCAGCTGCGCCAATGCCGCCGGATTGGCTTTCACCCGAATAGCTGGTCGCTGCCCACCCGCCAGACTGACCATGCCAACACCTGACACTTGCGCCAATTTTTGCGCCATCCTTGTATCCACTAAATCATAGACCTGCGGCAGTGGTAAGGTAGCTGAACTGACCGCCAGCGTCAGAATAGGCGCATCGGCCGGATTCACTTTGCGATAAATTGGCGGCGCCGGTAAATCATTTGGCAACAAGGAACCTGCAGTATTAATCGCCGCTTGCACTTCCTGCTCTGCCACGGCCATATCGACCACCAATGCAAACTGCAACGTCAGCACAGAGGCGCCATTCGAACTGGCCGACGACATTTGTTTCAGACCGGGAATTTGCCCCAGCCGCCGCTCCAGCGGCGCAGTAATGGTTCTGGCGACAATGTCGGAACTGGCACCTGGCTGAAAGGTAAACACCTGAATAATCGGGTAATCAACCTGGGGTAACGCCGCTACCGGCAACAGGCGCCAGCTCAGGATCCCTGCCACCAGTAGCGCCAGCATCAATAAAGAAGTTGCCACCGGCCGCAAAATAAAGGGTTTGGACATATTCATCGGTTATTCCTGCCCGCTGTCAGTCATCACCTGCACATCCCGGCCAGGTCTGAGCCGGTCCAGACCTTCCAAAATCACCGCATCACCGGCTGCCAGACCCGCTTCCACCGCGACCAGGCCATTATCAACCGGACCCAGCGTCAGCATTTTCAGCTGTGCTTTGTTTTTACTGTCAACACTATAAACATAAGTGCCTTGCGAGCCATACTGCACAGCATCCTGTGGAATAGTGACGGCGCCATTTTGCACTGCCACATTCAGCCGCACATTGACAAACTGGTTCGGGAATAATTGTTCCTGCTCGTTGGCAAACAGCGCTTTGAGTTTTAACGTGCCGGTGGCCAAATCGATCTGGTTATCTAAGGTGGTGAGCTCACCACTGCTGATCAGTTGCTGCTCAGCGCGATCCCAGGCTTCAACACTAAGTTTGGCGCCCGAACGTACCGCAGCACGAACCTGCTCAAGTTGAGTTTCCGGAATAGTGAACTGCACCGCGATCGGTGAACTCTGGGTAATAGTGACTAAACCTTCACTGCTGTTGGCCTGCACCAGATTGCCAGGATCAACTTTGCGCAAGCCCAGCCGGCCGCTGATCGGCGCTTTGATTTGGGTATAAGACAGTTCTAACTTGGCAGCATCAATTTGCGCCTGATTGGATTTCAGCGTGCCTTTAAGCTGATTCACCAGCGATTGCTGCTGATTGTATTGCTGCGCCGAGATCGAGTTTTGTTGTTTTAATTTTTCATATAACGCCAGATCACTCTGGGCATTTTGCAATTGCGCCACATTTTGTTGTTGCTGACCTTCCGCCTGCGCCAGTTTGACCTGATAAGGTGCGGCATCAATTTGCGCCAGCAAATCACCGGCGGACACTTTTTGCCCTTCCCGGAAAAACACTTGCTGTAAAGGTCCGCTGACCCGGCTTTGTAACACCACAGTATTGAGCGGTGTGACGGTGCCGATGGCTTTAATCTGTACTTTTAAATCTGTGGTGCCCGCTTTTACTATCCGCACCGGCACGGGTTGCATCCACGGATTGGCAGCCGCAGCGGCAGCAGCCCCTGGCCCACCTGGCTTGCGGGGACCTGCGCCCGGACCACGGGGTCCGCCTGGCGCTGCTTTGGCCTGAGTCGGCGTTGCTGCGGCTTCATTGCTGGCTGTGGTGGTCCACCACCAAACAGCCCCTGCCAGCGCAGTGAGGGTAAATCCGGCAATCAGGAGACGAGGAGATAACTTCGACATGTTCATATTCCCTGCAAATGCTCATGACAATCTAAGGTTGAGCACAAATGTGAGTGGTTGAAATCAATGATAATTTTATTATTTAATCCATTCTGGCGTGTTCAGGGTTGCAGCATAACCTTAGTGCGACCTATCGCAGTTGTGCTGCGACCAGCGTCAGCAGCACGGGCGCCAGCCTTGACGAGAGTTGCCCGCGCACCGGGCAACCTTCGACTGTCAAGGCCGTTAAACTTCACCGACCAGCAGCATGGCGCTGGCAAAAGGAGAATGGGCAATCGCTTGTTTATGTTCTTCCGGCAATAAACCCCATTGTTCTCCTGTCAAACCTGCCAGAAACAGACAATTACTGGTCAAGGCTTCCAGGCTGTGATCATCCAGCCATTGGTGCTGATCCAGCATCGGGGCCAACAAGGTTTGCGGAAAACCCCATAACGTCAGCAGATAGACTGCAACCGCCACATCTGGCGCAATCTCCAGCCGGGTTGGCTCCTGCTCTGTTGGCACCACAGGCCAGCCATTTTGTAATAACAGTAACTGACCGACCCCACGAAACAGTGCAGCCATAAAAACGTGATCCTGCACTGTACGCCCCAACTGACTATCGCGCGCCAGTTGACGGGCCTTGGCAGCGGCTTGCATCGACTGGTCCAGCAACTGCTGATGCTCGCGCGCATGCAACCCCTGATTATTGCTCTTCAGTGACAACATCAGCGCCAACGTTTGCACCAGCTGTAACCCCAGCCGGCTGACCGCAGTTTCCAGCGATAAGGTTTCACTGGCAAAGCCCATATAAGGCGAATTCACCAATTGCATCAGGCGCGACACAATCACCGGATCCCGTTCCAGCACGGCAGCAACTTTGCCAATGTCGACTGCCGGATCTTTCAGCACCTGCCGTAATTCAGCACAAATGGACGGAAATACCGGATAATGCAGAAAAGACGACAACAAGCGCCGGCTTAAGGCAGGCAATGGTAACTTGGGTAACCGGGCCGCACTGTCAAACAACTGGCATAGGTGGTCATAATCAATAGAACGACCAATAAAACTGTGGAAATGGTCCAGATGGTCCAACACCACATCCTCATGCTCGGTATCTGTCACCACCACCCGCAGCGCCAGCGGTGCCATAAAACACACCAGGCGTTTTTGTTCCAGGCTGGAGGTGACGGTTTGGGCATCGAGGAATAATAAATCAATGGCATCACTCTGCCGCGGCGCTGTGACATAACTGCCAATGGTCGGAAACACCCGTAATTGCCATTGCTGCGCCGCATCTTCACAATATTTGCGGATAAAACTCAATAAAGCCGGATTTAAACTGACCGCGACCACCTGATACATAGGGCTCTCTCCCTTCCCCGAAACATGGATACTCTAACAGTAGCGCAGTGGCTGCTGTACTCAATTTACATAACCTTTGCACTGGGGCGACCAAGCGCATTTTTTTGCCGATAGAACGCCAGTGGCAGGGCTTTAACGGCTGTTATTTGTGTCAGTTTGTGTCTGCATCAGCGACGACCACACTGCTGATAACAAGCCGGATCACGCGGGCAATGATTACCGCGGGCACAAATCAGCTGGGCTGGTTTTTGCAGACTGCGGGCCACCCAGTTGATATTCAGAATATTCGCCACTGTACTTAATGTGCTTTTGATGGCCACCGGAATCTGACCTGCGCCCCCCTGACTATTACATAAAGCTTTCAGCTCCTGTGCCATCGCATCGGCATCCATGCCCTGCGCCGCAATCGCCGGATTTAAATCAATGCCGGCGCAAAGCACATGGGTATTGCCCGCCAGATCCAACACCCGGGTCGACTCACAACAATAGATCCTGGGCTGGCCCTGCACTTCCAGCAAGGACAACTGGGCTGAACTTTGTTGCCCCTGCCCATCAAACATCCGGAATACCGCCCAGTGCTGGCAGGGATCTTCCACTTTACGCATATTGCCCCAGGGCAACGGGATACCATTGCCGCGATACACTGCCTTTAATTTACCCGGCGTATAAGCATCAAAATAATGCCAGTGGCTATAAGGGGATACCGCCGTCATCCGCCGCATTGCGACCGAAGCGGATACGCCGGCCAACAGATGACTACTGATTTCATAGCCTTGCCGGTCCAGTAATTGCCGGAATGGCAGTTTCGGGCACAGCAAGGCACCGGCAAAAAAACTGGATTCAAAATCGCGCCAGGCATGCAGTATATCCTGCGGCGCCATATCCGGTGAATCATTGCCATAACTGTCCGGCGCGCCCCCCACCGACATCCCGCTTTTGACGCCATCTTTGTTGTGCAATACGGCATGACCTATATGCACTGCCAGTTCATATTTGAGCCGGGTCGGATGGTTTTTCAGTAAGCGGTTCAGTTGCAGCGTATTCGGTGGCAGAAAAAACGAGGTCGCAACATTCTGACTGAGTACGCCCAGCTCATCCAGCACTTCCTTTGGAGCTTCATCAAACCAATTGATCCGCAGCCCAAGCTGCTTGACGATCGCCAGTAAATCGTCCACGCCGAGCGGCATCCGTTTTAAGCCGACTTCTTCCGCCGCCCGCTCCAGCTCGGGAAAATGGTTTTGATGGTGTTCCTGATGCGCCCGGATCAGTAACTGGGCAAACTGTTTGCCACTGATGCCGGTTTGCGACAACATTTCCGGAATGGCGATTTGCAGAATATCACTGGAAAATAAAAAGCCGGGCTCCAGCGCCATGCCATGGATGCCACCGCGACTGCCTTTGGCCGGCGTGATATCCAGTTGCTGTTCTTCGCCATCCAGAAACCAATCCGGTTCTTTTTGAAACACCTGGGCTATCACGGTCAACATCTCAGCACTGGGCACTCTTTTACCCCGTTCGATCATCGACAGGTAAGACACTGACGGCGCATATTCCGGATCGATACGGATACAGCGCGTCGACAAATCTTCCATAGTTAAGTTATTGCGTTTCCTCATGTTTCTAATTTTAGTACCAAGGAAATGTGATTTTCTGAGTAAGCTTTTTTGAATGGTCATTTTGTAAAATTCACACTGTGAAGTTTTAATTGTCAAATTATGCAAAAAAACAACATAGACTAGTTTCTAAGCAACAGCAATCACTGCTTGCCGACAACCAGAAGCAGCCCGCCACCCTACCGGGCCGATACAACAGAGTGAGCGAGGAAAGCACCATGACGATGACACACAGCAACAGCCAACCGCTGGATCCATTTATCCATCAGGAAATCAGCGCTATCAATGCACTGAATGACCAGCATCTGCAGCAGATCCTGGACTATTCAAAAGGTTTTCTGGATAAAACATTTCCGCTGGCCAGCGGCTCACACCAGGATGTCCGGAGTTATGTGGTGTACTACCAACACTTACTGGCGTTTATGGCCGATGGCAGTCAAACCGGTCTGGCTGATCCAACCCAGTTTGTCGCTTTGTGTGGCTCGCGGCAAAAACCGCAGTCGATTTTATTACGCGGCGCCGGCCGTCATGTCGAGTTATTATTTTGTAAAAGTGGCAGCCATGGCGCCAGAGACTGTGCCGGTATTGAAGATATTCAGCTGGAACTGACGCCAGCCCAAGAGACTGCAGCGCCAGCGCGCTGGTTTAGTATGATCCGCGGCCAGTTAAGTGAAACTATGCCGTCTGCCTGCAGAGGACAAACCTGTTATACCGGCAAAGACGGCAGTGATTATTTGCTGTAACGCACTGACCTGTCAGCCAACATCAAGCCTGCGTCTGAAGGCGTCAGACGCAGGCGGTGCAGTCGTCAGTGTGGTAAAGGCGGCAGCTGTGGACTGTAAATTTTGTTCTCAAGCAAAATAGCACGCTTGCGCGGGTCTAACTGCCATTCGCCAATGCCTCCCTCCAGTTGAGGCTCCGGCATAGCAACCATAGCTTCAGCCTGCACCGGACAACTGTTATTGCCGATGTAATACAAAGCCGTGCTGAGCAATCGCTCTTTACTGTCACCGATGGCTTTGCTGAAATCATCTGCCACCGCACAACCTTTGACATCAGCCTGGTACATTGGATTGGCAGTCGGCCGGAAACCATCGGCAAAATCACCAAAGTTTTTCGCATTGAGACCACCAAACTGGATAGTGGAATAGGTGGTGCCGCAATTATCCTCACTGTAAAAGCCATAGGGTTTACCACAGGTTTTACCACCAATCAGCACGACTTCCATATCCACGCCACGTAAACCATTAATAATGGCTTCGCTGGCAGAACATGTCCCGGCAGTGGAAAGAATAAACAATCGTTTTAAATTCAGATAAGGCAGTTGTTCACTGGTGTACTGACCTTGCTGGTAATCAATGGCCAGATTAATAAAAGGCATCGGCGTGACAGCCTGCCCGGTGATAGGGTTGATATTGTTGTATTTATCATTAAAGACGGTTTTTTCAAAAATCCGGTTTTGAATCACCTGCGGACCTGCCAGCATATATCCCAGCTGAGACGCCAGCGCCAGCAAACCACCCCCGTTATAGCGTAAATCCAGCACCAGCTCCTGAATATTAGCCTGATTAAATTGCCGGATGGCACTGATAAGCTCGGGCTGTGCCGCTGCTACATGGCTGTGAAATTGCAGATAACCGACTTTACCTGCCGGACTGTCCAGTACTTTCACCTGTTGTACCGGGGCGTTTTTCACATCAGTCGCCATCATCGTATAACTACGCTCACTGCCATCAAGTAAACGAAAAGTGAAGCTGTGATTCTGAGTGGCATTTGGAAATAGACCGGCATTAAGGGCCATCAGGCCACTGACAGAATCTTCATTGATAAAATCGACACCATCCACTTTCAACAATTCAGCGCCACGCGGAACACCGGCCAGTTGGGCAGGTGAGCCCGGTTCGTTGTAAGTGACAATAAACTTACGCGGCGGTTTATTCGCCCTGACCGACCAGTGTATGCCGTAACCGAAACTGAGCCCGCCTTCAGTCCGTTTCAGATATTCAGCAGTATTTTCAGCATAATGGAATCTGTCTTTGTCTGCGCCGGAATCAATCTTGGCAGTGGTTTTTAATAATTCAAAATAATCTGCCACGGTGAAATTAGTCGGATCGGCATCTGGCAGCTCCTTGTACCAAAGGTAGGTGCGGTTGCTCCAGCTGCGCAGCCACATCTTTTCATAAGCGGCATTGCCGGCCTTGTCTGGATAAGGCTGATTATTGTTATAGGGGTCATTGCCAGCACGCGGATTAGCGCAGTAATTTTTCAGCAAAGCTTCAGCGGGAAACTGACCTTGCACCCAGCTGGTGACGCCAGGCTGTGGAGTCACAGTGCTGCCACCGCCAGTCACAGGTGCGGTATTGCCGCCACCACCGCCACAGGCCACCAACAAGAGGGAACTACCTACCAGCCAGATGCTGGCCAAAGCTGATTGTTGCACCGAAAGACTCCTTTACGATCAGATAACAAAACGGTTTATTTGCATGCTTTTAACATAACAATGGCAATTGGACAAGTCTGTCCGCACCTGCTGTTGCAGCGCAGAAGATTGGAATAAAGCAGGCAGAGGCTAAGGTGTCAAATCACCGTTCAGCAGCGCTGAAGATGATTTGACCATTGGCGACAGCGCGACCGCACTGCCGCCGGAGCAATATTACTGGTAACTCCAGTTTTGCGTCACGCCGGTAAAACTGGTGTAGGCACGCAGCCCAACATGCCAGACGCCAGGGGCCGGATTGCTGATGACACAACTTTCACTGTTACCACTTTTATAGGGCCGACAATTATAACTGCTGGTGGTTGGCGCAGTACCGGCGCGGACATACAAATCAGCATCACCAGTGCCACCGCTGATGGTCACCGTCAGACTGACAGTACCGGCCGGAACTGTGATGGTATTGCGGGTCCAATTGCCAGTTGTGGCCGCCAGATTGGCAATAGTGCCTGAGTTCCCCGGATTGCCACCGCCACCACAATCTGTGGTAGGCACCCCAACGGCAGTAAAAGCGGCCGCCACATCGGCTTTGTTATACCCTTTATCGCCGGCCGCTTTACACACACCATTGGCCCCGGTGACATAAGTGCTACTTGCGGTCCAGTACACCTGGTTAGCAACGGTGAAAATTTCAAAAGCTTTGCGGGTATTCCAGCCGGTTTTATTGGCAAGCAGATAAAAGGCTTTGTTAAACACCCCTGAGCTATGATGCACATCCATCCCAGCCACATAATTACTGGCATGACCGATGGAACGGCCATCCCGGGTCGGATCATCCATATAACGCAGGGCGCCGGCACTTTTGAAAATATCAGCACCGACCAACCAGTCATTACTGCCTTTCATAAAGTATTCAGCAGCTTCCCCGGCCATATCGGAGAAAGCTTCGTTAATACCCCCTGACTGGTTACTGTAAATAAGGCCGGAATTAAACTCAGTGAAACCATGGCTGACTTCATGCGCCGACACGTCCAGGCTGACCAGCGGATGGAAGCGGCTCCCCCCGTCACCAAAGGTCATCTGGCTGCCATCCCAGAAGGCATTTTCATAGGCATTGCCATAGTGCACCCGCATTCTGAGTTTGGTATTCAGCGGATTGACGCCAAACCAGCTCTGGTACATGTTAAAGACCACAGCACCGAAATAATGCGCGTCATTCAGCGGTGAATAAGCGCCATTAATGGCCTTAAAGGTATTATTCGGGCAGGTAAACTGATGAATACTGCCGCCTGAGGTGGCCCCATTCATATTGATGGTATCGACATTGCTGGTGGTCATCCGGCAATTGGCATCCACGCTCAGAAAACCATAATCGGTGCCGTATTGATACTGGCCGGTTTTCTGGTTGCCACCAGGACCAGTTGCATCGGCATGCGCCAGACCATCCCAGCTTTGCAGCACGGCACCGGTATTGGCATCAATAATTTTAAATGGCCGGCTCGGCTGACCATTCACTTCCGTGACATAGTGGGTGACATAAACCAGTCTGGCCTGTTGCTGCTCATCCAGATAAACCCAGAGTTTGGCGTTATCAGCTTGTACCGCTAAGGTTGCCAGTGCTGAAGTCTGGGCATCCGCTGACAAGGCGCTGGATAATTCTGCGCTACCAACCCGGCTTTGCTGCACCGCTTCCAGTGGTGTCAGCGCCGGCTGGGTTTGCGGGATATCCAGTTCAATACCAGTCACGGCAGTACCGCTGATATCGGTAAAGCCTTTCGCCGTTGGCGTTGCGGCAGCACTATGGCCCCAGACCGGAATACCATGATAATACTGCTGATAACGCACTTTCAGTTGACCATCTGCTCTTTTAACTTGTTGTCTGGCGATAAACTGTTGCGACAGTGCACTGTTGATACTTTGCAGAGATTGCGCTTTTTGTAACTGCGAACCAGCCTGAGCTGGCAATAGCTGACTGGCAGCGACGACATCCGCCGCCAACACACCACCACTGGCCACAAGCACTGCACAACTGAGCGTCGATAATACGAAATGTTTCATTGAGGTTAGCCTCTTGTTTTTTTGATTGAATGTTCCTGGGTTGCTGTGCTTGTTAAGCACAGCACAGCAAACATAGCCGAACAAAAAAACAGCAAATGTCACATCACGGTAATATCATTACTTTATCAAGCGCTAATCCAAAGTGAGCTATATAGCTACTTTTCAATGCTATATGCCATGTTTTCGCCGGACTTCACTGGCCTCAATCACAACTTTTCGGGTAAAAACAACAGCGCAACGGGTAGGTGCTGGCAATGCAGGGAAGAGCACAACAGAAAGGAGAAACAACGCAGCAGAAACACATCCGGCAGTAACGTCGGGAGAATCCGCTCCGCAGGCGTTACTGCCGGACAGCAGCAAACTGAATACAGTCTGAACCAGCTGTTTTTTAAAACTAACAGCCTTTACCAGCCTTGCCAAGTCGGATCAGTGGCTGCCCGTTAGATATCAAGCTTTTATCAGCAGTTTGTTGCGCCAGCATCAGTCGCCAGCCAGCGGCAGACATTTTTAACAGACAGGTATCCACCGACTGACTTCATCGTTATGATATTGATTTTGCGCAAGGAAAAAGTATGGAACTTTACTTTCACTGGTTTGATTTGATGGGAATCGCGGTGTTTGCAATTTCCGGCACTTTAGCGGCATGGCGCAAGCAAATGGATGGCTTTGGTGTGATGGTACTAGCCACTGTCACCGCGATTGGCGGTGGCACTATCCGCGACCTGATCCTGGATGTACCGGTGATTTGGCTCAGCAATAACAGTTATTTTTATGCCATTTTTGCTGCCACCGCGGTCACCATCTTACTGGTGCGCAAACGCCTGACCATCCCGAATAATACCCTACAGATCGCCGATGCTATCGGGTTAGCGTTTTTTGTCATTATGGGCACGCAAAAAGCATTGGATCACGGCACCTCGGCTTTTGTCGCTATTATGATGGGGACTATCAGTGGCGTCTGTGGCGGCATGATCCGGGATGTGTTGTGCCGGGAAATTCCACTGGTGTTTCGCGGCGAATTGTACGCTGTTGCCTGTATTTTTGGTGGCTTGGTTTATACCGGTTCACTTAATTTAGGGCTGAACAAAATGCCGGCAATGCTGTTGGCGATGAGCGCCTTATTGGCATTGCGGTTGGCAGCCATCCGCTGGCATCTGACTATTCCGGTGTTTGGCCGCAGCGGTAAAATAGATCCTTAACCAGTGCAGTCAATCGGTATCTAAGCCAGTACAAGCCGTTGTTCAAATAATAAAGCCGCATCACTGCGGCTTTATTATTGCGGCTGGTTATTCCATTTCTTTATGCAACTTCACCGGCTGCGATTTTTTCCGCATTTTGATATTGATCATCTCGACCACCACAGAGAACGCCATGGCAAAGTAGATATAACCCTTAGGTACATGCACATCAAAACCTTCGACAATCAACATAGCGCCGACCATGATCAGGAAAGATAGCGCCAGAATTTTAATTGAAGGATGGGCATCGACAAATTCACCAATAGACTTAGCGGCAAACATCATCACCAACACCGCTGAGACGATAGCAATCGCCATAATTTCAATGTTATTGACCAGACCAACGGCCGTGATCACTGAATCCAGCGAGAACACGATATCGAGGATCATAATCTGGATCAGAATCATCATCAGGTTGTTCGCCACCACTTTCGGGCCTGAGGCTTCCTCTTCCGCGCCTTCCAGGCTGTGGTGAATTTCCTGGGTAGATTTTGCCAGCAGGAATAAACCACCGCCAATCAGAATCACATCGCGGCCGGAAATATCATTACCCAGCACACTAAACCAGGTTTCGGTTAAACCCATCACCCAGGAAATAGAGAACAACAACGCCAAACGGGCAAACATGGCCAGACCTAAACCCATCCGGCGGGCAAAAGCCCGTTGTTTTTCCGGTAACCGAGCCACCAGAATCGACAAAAAGATAATGTTATCGATACCCAGCACAATTTCCAGCGCGGCCAGCGTACCCAGTGCAATCCAGGCCTCTGGACTGGCAATCCATTCAAACATAATTTTTCACTCTGTTATTGAAACTGCTGTCAGTGTATCAGCAGACGATGACAGAAGCAGCGCAATTCAGAGCTGCTACCATTCAGCTGGTTATTTTCAAAGCAAAAAGTCCAGATATCAGCAACAATTTGCGCTGCAGTTAAAAATAATAATCGATGCCAAGCTGGATAAAATCATCCCGCCGCAACCACCAGGTTGGCTGGTCCGCTGCGGTGGTATGGAAAAACCAGGCATCAACCCTGAGCCGGATATCATTGTTCCACCGGGTTGAGGCTTCCAGCATGCCACTACGGCTACTGCCGTCCTGTAAATCCTGTACCACCCCAAACAATAACTCAGTACCAGCTTCGTCATTCCAGGCCAGACGAGCCCCGACAAACAAATCACGTTGGCCGGGTTGTAACGATTGCGCGCCACGGCTGTCATATTGGTATTCCAGCAACCAGCCAACATCGTAAACTGAGTCCCAGATGCCAACACTGGTATATTCAAAACCGGCCACTGCGGCTTGCCAGTGACTGGCACTCAGCTCACGCTGCACCACTTCCAGTTTCCAGATCCAGTTATCGACTATCCACTGCCCTTCCAGTCCAAGCTGCGTCAGTTGTGGGTAGTACGGCAACAGTTCAACGCCATCCGGTACTGGCAGCGGCTCACGCGATGTACCGGCAAAATAAGACAACGCCAGATCAAACTGCTCTATCTGCCGGGCATAACGCACTGCATAATCCAGGTGTTGCCGGCCAGCAGCGGATTGATAAAAACTGCGGTCGGTGGCAATCGATAAGGGTAATCGCAGGCGGCCATCCAACCCGGGTAACGTACGTTCACGGAAATAGGGCAACAAGAAAGTCTGCAAATTACCCCAATCGCCGGTCAGATTCAGCTGCAACATCGGCTGGCCGAGTTTAGCTTCACCATCCGGTTGATCCACGCTATCGGTCTGATTAATGATATCGACCAAATGCAAAGACTCAGTCACGCCCCAGAACACCTGATCAATCCCCAGTTTGACTTCCCAACCAGGGCCGACCGTGCGCCAGAAAGCCTGACGGATATCGAGCAAGTGCCGCTCTGAGTCGCGTTGATCCCAGCGCAAATAAGGGCTAAAGGCCCAACTGTAGCGTTCATCAGCCGATTGCCAGTACCATTCCTGCAAAAAATTGACACTGGACTGACTCCGGCTTTGTCCTGCCAACCCTTGTTGTGGAAACAACCGGCTTTCCAGCCCTAAGGTACTGTCGGTCTGCAATTGCGCAGTCCAGTCACTGACAGCTGGTCCGGCCAAGTGTTGGCCACGGCTCTGACCCGCGGACGTGGCAACAGGTGCCGACGCAGCTGCGGGAGCTGCTGCCACCGCTTGGACTTTTGCTGTGGCAGGCACTGTAGCCATCGTCTGCGGTTCTGTCTGACTGACTGACAACGCCGCGGCATCCGCTTCCACTTGGCGCCTGGCCGCGTCCGCATCAATAGCCGCAATCTGCGCCGCCGAAGGCAATTGCAGCACAGCCCCGGCTTTGACGCGATGCACATTGCCGCCGATAAAAGCGGACGGATTTTGTTGTTGCAACGCAATCAAGACCTGATACGCGTTATAAGGCGCATCAGTGCTTGCTGCGCTGGCCTGACGCCATAAACTGTCGGCTGCCGTGACAGGGCCAATGGTGGCCGGAGCAGCGCTGCTGTTGGCTGTGAATACCAAACCGTGCAGCAACAAAGCGCAATACCACCATGGGCGTGACATCCTCAGTCTCCTGTTTATTGGCCAGCAACTGGCGCTCCTTAGCGCGAACGTTGTAAGGCGTTGGTATCAAAATCGGCATCAGTACGGCCTTTGCCAAACTGAATGTCATGCATAATCAAATCAGTACTTTTGCCGGTCTGATGGTTTTTCATCTGCATCGTCAGTGGCCGCCAGTATTTTTTCAGATACAACTGGTAGTCTTTAAACTCAAGTGTCTTAAGCAGGCTGTTTTTCTTGTCATAAAACTCAATTTTCAACACTTTGTAGTCTTTTTGATCCAGCCAGCTGATGAGCTTGCTATAGCCAGAAAACTCATCGGTCGGTATTTGCTCCACCACAAAACTGGCTTCAGCATTGAGTACTTCATCGCGTAAATAGGTAAATTTAAACTTTTCCAGTTCAAAAGAACTGAGATCTTCATAAGAAAACTCACTACCCATAAAAGGACCGGATTTATTGCGCGAGGCAATCCGTTTCACCCGTTTCAGCGCTGGTAAATATAACCACTGGTCATCTGGCTTGCCGACATAAGAGTGGTTTAAAAAGGCGGTGCCACGCACATCTTTTGGTTCATCAAAAATAGTCAGGCCTTTATCGCCATTGTTGGCGACTTCCAGATTCAGCGTCCGGATCGCCCTTTTACTCTCTTCGCCTTGGGCGTTGCGTAAAATCATACTGGTGAGGGCTTCGGAATCGCCCCAACCTTCATCACGGATTTTACGCTCAGTGGCAATTTGTAAGCCTTTACCGCCATCATCCGCCTGCAACGGTGGGACCAGTAAGGCAGATGACAGCGCAGCCAGACCGATGATCTGTCCAAACTTCTTGGTTAACATTATCCCGCTTAGCTTCATGTTCAGGCTCCCTTGGTTAAATCAGTTCCGGTGCTGTAGCTGCGCCGGTCAAACAGCAATAACAAGGCTGGCAACACCAGAAAATCAATCAGCAGCGCCAGCAGTAAAATAATTCCGGTCAGCAGTCCCATATCAGAATTTAACCGGAAGGTAGACAACAGCAACACGGCAAACCCCAGCACCAGTACCACAGTGGTGATGACCAGCGCATGACCGACACTGTGGAAAGCATAGCGGATGGCTTGCTCGGCATCCCGGCCCTCGCGTCTGGCATGTTGATATTTGGCGAGGAAATGCACAGTATCATCCACAATAATCCCCAGACTCATCGACGCCACCACCGACAAGCCAAGATTGATTTCGCCGGACCACAGCTGCCACAAACCAAAACCGGCAATAGCGGGCAACATATTCGGCACCAGACTAATCAACCCCAGCCGCCATGAGCGCAGACTCAGCACCAGCAATAATGAAATCAACAGCAAGGCTAACGGCAGGCTTTGCAACATACTGGCCATATTACGCTCGCCAATATGGCCAAACATCAAGGCGGTACTGGACACTTCAACCTGATACTGCGGGTAATGTTGTGCCATCCAGCTCAGCACCTGCTGTTCCAGCACCAGCATTTCTTTACTGCCAAGATTGCGCAGCGCAATCGCGACTTTCGTGGCACTTTTGTCCTGATTCAGCTGGTTAGTTAAATCCAGGCCAAACGGCAATGACATCTCATACATCAATAAATACTGCGCCGCCAAATCACGACTCTGCGGCAACCGATAAAAGGCAGGATCATCGCCATTCATGTTTTTATTCAAACGCTTAAATATATCGGCAATACTGCTGACATGAGTGACATCAGGCTGGCTGGCCATAAAATCAGCAAATTCAGCCACCGCCTGAATAAATGCCGGCTCATTCACGCCTGAGGGTTCACCACTTTGGATCGCCACATCCAGCATCGCCACGCCACCCAGTTTTTGTTCCAGAAAATCGGCGGACTGACGGTAGGCAGTACTTTCAGCAAAATAGCGCACCGGTTCATCATTGACGCGGTTTTGCAGCATCAGGTAACCACAACCCAAAGTCAGCAGCGCTGCCAGTGGCAGAATTTTACCATGCTGGCTAATCACCCATCCGGCCAGCCTATCCATCGTGTTTGCTTGCTCACTTTGTTCGGCATAACCATGGCTGATTGGCCACAACATCAGCAAAGATGGCAACACCATAATGGTCAGGAACCAGGCCAACATCACGCCAAGAGCGGTCAGATTGCCTAAATCCCGCAGAATCGGCACTTCCGAAAAATTCAGCGTTAAAAAACCTATCGCGGTGGTGGCACTGGTGATAAACACCGGCATCGCATTGATCTGGACCGCTTTGGCAATGGCGGCTGGTTTGGCCAAGCCCTGACGGAGCTGAAATTGGGTGGATGCGATCAGGTGAACGCTGTCAGCCACCGCCAGAGTCATCACCAAAGTCGGCACGTTGACCGTGGCAGTGCTGAGGAAAATACCAAGCCAACCGCTGATGCCCATGGTACTGGCAATCGTCATCACAATAATCACCACCACCGCCAGTGCCGCCAGCGCCGATCGCAACATAAGCCCCAGCAGCACAATAATGGTCATAAACATCAAAGGCACTAATACGGCCGCATCATGTTGCGCTTCAGTGCTAAAAGCATGATTGAGCGCCATCACGCCACCGTGATAAAACCGCAGTTGCGGATATTCAGTTTGCAACTGAGTCGTCAGTTGCTGCACGGCACTGACCACATCAGTGACTTCCTGCTGCTGGTTTTTTTCCGGCAGCTGCACTGTGATATTCACAGCCGCCAAGCTGCCATCTGCCGAAATCAGCCGTTTCACTAACATAGGTTCATTCAGCACAATCTGCCGGATGCGGGCAATTTTATCGACATCCAGGCTGGCTGCATCCAGCAGCAAATCTTCCACCAACAAGTCGTCTTGTTGTGCTTCGGTATGCTGATAGTTGGTGATGGAGTCAACCCTTAGCGAATAAGGTGTTTGCCAGGCTGCGTCGGTCAGCTTTTTCAGCGCCGTCAGCGCTTCAAGAGTAAAAACATCACCCGTGGCCGGCGCAATCGCCACCAGCATATTGTCGCTTTTGTTAAACTGCGCCTGCATTTTTTCAAACGCTTGCATCTGTGGATTGTCAGCAGAAAAGAAAATCCGGAAATCACCGCGAAAATAGAGATTTTTTGCACCGATGCTACATAAAACCACCAACACCAAGACCCATAACAACGTCCAGCGGGGTGCATCAATTGCCCGATTCAGGCCAGTTGCTTTCATGGTCATTCCTTCTGTTCAGATTCGGCGTTAACAGTGCCACCTGGCGCTGTCAGGGTGGTTTGTAATTGCTGACTGATGCGCTGCCAGCTGTGCTGATAATCCCAGTGCTGGCTCAACGGCTGCCATTGCATGCCATCCAGCAGGATATGCAAACCAGCTTGCAATTGTTGCTCCGGCTGCAAACCGCCAAATAACCCCATTTGACGGCTTGGCTCAAACAATAAGTTACTGCCAAGGGCATAAGCCCAGTGTAAAAAGGACCAACTATCGACCGCACTGGTCGTCGGTAAAGTTAAAGCGCCCACCGCCACCGCTTGTTGGATCAGGTCAGCACAGATAGTTGCCAGTTGTTGTTCTAATTGTCGTCGCTGCGCCAGCCGCGCAGCGGAGGTTTTTTCCAGCACCGCCGGCATCGTTGCCGTCAATAAACATAAAAACAAGGTAGGTTCAGTGCGGGCATAATGATAATAAGCGCAATGCAACGCCAGCGCGCGCTCACGGCTGTGACCTTGCAGTGCCAGCGCCCGTTGCACCACCACCAGCTGTTGCTGCAGGCTACGGATACTCAGCGCACTGAACAAGTCTTCTTTGCTGCAAAAATGATTATAAACAGTGCCTTTGGACACGTCGGATAAGGCCGTCAGCCGGTCCATCGTCAGACCGGCAAAACCGTCTTGTTGCAGGATTTGTTGCGCCAGCGCTAATAACTGCTGTTCACGACTGGCTTTGTGGCGTGCTCTGGCCGTAGGCACTGGCAACTGCGTCATCTGAACGCCATCCCTGCTGAATTTGACGATTCGTCATAATAGCGCAGCAACGGCAGAATTCAAGCTGCTTTTTTCAGCAAGCAAGCACTCAATAACGCCAGTACATTGGAGTGAACAGCAACAATACCGTTAAAATTTCCAATCGGCCTAATAACATACCGAAACTTATTAACCACTTGGCGCCATCAGGCAAGCTGCTGAAATTACCATCAGGTCCAATCACAGGCCCTAAACCAGGACCAACGTTACTGATGGCTGTTGCCGCGCCTGTTAAAGCCGTGACAAAGTCTAAATCAAACATCGATAAACCCAGCGCCAGCGCCGCAATAGAAGCAAAATAAATAAAACAAAACGCCAGCACCGAGCCCAGTAGCTGGTCATTCACCGGTTTACTGCCATATTTTTGCACCCAGACCGCATTGGGGTGGACCAGCAGCTTAAATTGTTTGATCAGTAATAGACCCGCCAGCTGGGTGCGGAAAATTTTTAAACCGCCCGAAGTCGAGCCAGAACAAGCACCGGAAAAAGTGATATAAAAAAACAAAATCACCGCCAGTCCGCCCCAGGCTGAATAGTTTTCGGAGGCAAAACCACAAGTTGTGATCACTGAAACAATATTAAAAGTGCTGTGCGTCAGTGCGTCCAACCAGGGTCTGGCGTTGTGTTCGTGCTGATACCAGGTCAGCAATAAAGTACAAAACAGTACTATGGTCAAAAAAGCCCGGACTTGCGGATCCCGCAGCAATAACCACTTATGGCCACGTAAGGTACCGACCAGTAAGACCAGCGGTAACGCCGATAACAACATAAACAGACTGGCAATCCAGAGCAAATGGGGCCGGTCGTTAAAATGGCCGAAGGAGGTATCATAATTGGCAAAACCACCGGTCGACACTGTCGCCATACCATGGGTGATGGCATCAAAACCAGACATACCTCCCAGGTAATACAACGACATACAGGCGGCGCTTAATAACAGATAAACCAGGCCGATATACATCGATAAACTGGAGCTACGCGGCAGAATCTTTTCTGAAATATCTGAATTTTCGGTTTTAAATAACTTCATCCCACCGATTTTCAACGCTGGCAGAATCGCGATCGCCATCACGATAATACCCACGCCACCAATCCACTGCAGAATGGCGCGCCAAAACAACAGACCACGCGGCATCTGATCCAGACCTGTCAACACTGTGGCGCCTGTGGTGGTAATGGCGGAAACGGTTTCAAAAGCTGCATCCACATAACTGAGATTCGGCAGCACCAGCACAAAAGGTAAGGTCGAGAACAGACAGATAGACAACCAACACAAAGTGGTGAGTAAAAACAGATGGCGTTTAATCAGCACAAACTCATGCCGGCCTTTATACACCAGGATATAGCCGAAACTAGCGGTGATCAGCGCCGAAATCAGATAGCTCCAGAAACTCTGCTCATCGTAAAACACCGCGACTGCAGTGGTAATCAGCATAGTGCCGGCCAATAACAGCAGCAGATACCCAATGACCCGATAAAATAAAAACCGGCTTGTTGCAGCGCGCACAGCATCTCACTTGGCTAAATTCAGGCGACCACCTGAAGCAATTAAAACTTACCGCAGTGTAGCGAGTTCAGCCGGATTTAGGAAGTCAGCGAGAATTTCATACCAAAATTTGCATTATTTTCACTTTTTGCTAAACATAATGCTACCCACATCCGACGATGGCAGGGCGGTATGGCACTGGCAATTGTTTACAGCAGAGCACGACTGGGGCTGGCCGCCCCTGCCGTGACGGTGGAAGTGCATTTAAGTCAGGGTTTACCGGGCTTTCAGTTGGTTGGCTTACCGGAAACTTCGGTCAAAGAGGCACGTGACCGGGTCCGCAGTGCTTTGCTCAATAGCGGTTTTGAATTTCCGGATCGCAAAATCACCGTCAATCTGGCACCGGCTGACTTACCCAAAGAAGGCGGCAGATTTGATTTGCCAATCGCTATTGGCATTATTGTCGCCAGCGGCCAATTGCCGGCCGCCGCCATTGAAGGCTATGAATTTTACGGTGAACTGGCACTGTCCGGTGCCATCCGCGCTATTGTCGGTGAAATTCCGCTGGTGCTGGCATGTCAGGCGGCAGGCCGCCAGCCGGTATTACCGATGAGTAATGCCTGTCAGGCCCAGCAAATCCCCGGTGTCGCCCTGCATGGTGCTGACCATTTGCTGCAGGTGCACAGCTTTTTACTGGCGCAACAAGCGTTACCGGTTATTCCGGCATTACCCGACAGTCAGTGCGGTTATCCGTTGTGCCTTTCTGAAGTTAAAGGGCAACAACAAGCCAAAAGAGCCCTGGAAATCGCGGCGGCCGGTCAGCACCATTTATTGTTGTTTGGGCCACCAGGAACCGGCAAATCAATGTTGGCGCAGCGTCTGCCAGCGCTGTTACCGCAACTGTCACTGGCGGAAGCACTGGAAAGTGCGGCTATTTATTCCATTGTGGCACTGAATAAACCGCTCAGTCAGTGGCGGCAACCACCGTTCCGGCAACCGCACCATACCTGTTCTGCCATCGCATTAGTAGGCGGCGGCTCAGTGCCGAGGCCAGGCGAAATTTCCCTGGCCCATCAGGGGGTCTTATTTCTCGATGAATTACCGGAATATGAACGCAAAGTGCTGGAAGTGTTACGCCAACCGCTGGAAACCGGCGCTGTCTGTATTTCAAGGGCTGGCCGCCAGGCAGAGTTTCCGGCGCAATTTCAGTTGATTGCAGCGTTAAATCCAAGCCCGAGTGGCCATCATCAGGATGGCCGCGCCAGCCGCGAGCAAGTGCTGCGTTATCTGAGCAGGTTATCCGGACCTTTGCTGGATCGGATTGAACTGCAAATTGAAGTGCCGTTATTACCCAAGGGGCTGCTCAGTACGCAGCAACCCAGTGAAAGCAGTGCTGAAGTCGCCGGGCGGGTGGCTGCGGCGCGGCAACGACAACTGGCCCGTCAGGGTAAAAGCAACGCCCGGCTGCATCCGGCCGAGTTGTTGCTGCACTGCCCGTTATCCGCTGCCGACAGTGATTTTCTGGAGCAAGCACTGCAGCAACTGAAACTGTCAGCCCGCAGTTACCACAAACTGCTGAAAGTCGCCCGCACCATTGCCGATCTGAAACAACAAGCAGACATCAGTCGGGCTGAACTGCTGGAAGCGCTGAGTTACCGCGCCTTTGACCGCTTATTGCAATATTTGCACAGCTAATGTTGCCGGCCCTCTTCCAGCATCACCGCCGCCGCAGCGGCCGCTCCGGCACCAGGCTGTGCACTAAGCTGGCGCACATCATAACCGGTCGGCTGCTGATAAATCCGCAGGTCAAATTCAGCCAGCACGGCATAAATATGGTCAAAGATATCGGCCTGCACCGCTTCATAATAACCCCAGGCCGTATTGCTACAGAAGGCATAGACCTCCAGCGGCACGCCATGCGGCGCCGGCGCCAGTTGCCGCACCATCTGGGTCATGTCCGGATGAATATCCGGGTGCTGGCGCAGATAAAACGTCAGATAAGCCCGCAACGTACCGATATTGGTCAGACGCCGGCTGTCCAGCACGCTGCCGGTGGCTTTCTTCTGATTCGCCGCGGCAAGTTCCGGCAATTTTTCGGCAAAATAAGGCTGCAATAAACTGGAAGACTGTAATCGGGCTACATCAGCATCCGTCAGAAAATGAATACTACTGGCATCCAGATAAAAAGCCCGTTTGATGCGGCGGCCACCGGATTCACTCATGCCACGCCAGTTTTTAAAGGAATCCGAAATCAGCGCATAAGCCGGAATACTGGTGATGGTATTGTCCCAGTTCCGCACCTTCACCGTGGTCAGGTTCATTTCCACCACAGCACCATCGGCACCATATTTTGGCATTTCCAGCCAGTCACCGACCATCAGCATTTTATTGGCCGATAACTGAATACCGGCGACAAAACCGAGGATCGGATCTTTAAACACCAATAACAACACCGCCGTCATCGCCCCCAGACCACTGAGCAACAACACCGGCGATTTACCGGATAACATCGACAACGCCACGATCAGCGCCAGCAAAGAGCCCACCAGTTTCATACTCTGGAACACACCCCGGATTGGCGTCGAACGGCCAAAACCGGTATCCCGCAACATGGCTTCAATAGTGTCTAACAGCGAAAAGGCGCTCAACAGGCCAAATAACAACATCCAGAGCTGGGTGGTGGCGGTCAGCAGCTGTAACGCTTCGCCCTTGGCGTCCAGCCAGAGATGGGCCTGCAGGGATAAAATAAACCCCTGTGCCGTCAACGCCAGCCGGCTTAATAGTTTGTGCTGGTAAATCGCCTGCCGCCACAAAGGCGCCGACTCTGCCGCCCGCTGTCGCAACAAACCCAACACGCCTTTATGCACCACCAGATGAATGCAGACGGCCGTCAGCACAATCAGCAATAACACGATCAGCGAATATGCCAGGCTTGGCTCCAGCCAGGATTGGGCGCTGGTCCAGTGTTGTAGTTGTTGTTTCATTGTGGTCGTGCGCATCTGTTATTCCAACTCAGCAGGCAACTCAGTCGTTGCCGGTAACACTAAAGGTTCGGGTTCCTGTTCGCTAAACAGCGCCAGTAAATCCAGCGCATTGCCCTGCCAGACCTGGCCTTTGCCACCAGCAAACAACTGATCGGCCAAGCCTTGCTTAAATTGCTGTAATTTCTGTACTTTTTCTTCAACACTATGCCGGACTATCAGCTTGTAAACAAACACCGCCTTGTCCTGACCAATCCGGTGCGCCCGATCCGTCGCCTGATTCTCTGCCGCCGGATTCCACCAGGGATCATAATGGATCACGGTATCGGCGGCGGTCAGGTTCAGACCGGTGCCGCCCGCTTTTAAGCTGATCAGAAACACCGAATTGCCACCAAACTGGAAAGCATCAATCTGTTCCTGCCGTTTTTTGGTCTGGCCGGTCAATTTGCTGTATGAAATGTCCAGATACTGCAGTTCTTGTTCAATCAGATTCAGCATACTGGCAAACTGACTGAATAACAGGATCTTACGGCCTTCTTCCACCATCTCCGGCAGGTTATCGCGTAACCATTGCAGTTTGGCATTGTGTTTAACCGTTTTCGCCTGCTCAATCGGCACCAGGCGGGCATCACAACAAGCCTGGCGTAATTTCAACAGCGCATCCAGAAACTCGATCTGACTGGCCGCCACCCCTTTGCGCAGGAACAGTTCCCGCACTTTGGTTTCCATCACCAGCCGGATACTTTCATACAAGTTACGTTGATCCGATTCCAGTTCCAGCAACTGCAGAATTTCGGTTTTTTCCGGTAATTCGGTTGCTACCTGATTCTTGGTGCGGCGTAGGATAAAAGGCGCAATTTTACGTTTTAAGGCTGCTGAACGTTCGGCATCTGCATGTTTTTCAATAGGTTTACGATACACCTGTTGGAAATGCTGTTCTGTGCCCAGCAAGCCAGGTAACACAAAATCGAACAGCGACTTTAATTCGCCTAAATGGTTTTCCAGCGGCGTGCCGGACAAGGCCAGTTTAAAATCGGCTTTGAGCAGTCGCACCGATTGCGCCGCCTGACTACCTGAATTTTTAATATGCTGCGCTTCATCCAAAATGACCGCACTGAACTGCCAGCGCTGATATAAGGCGATATCCCGCACCAGCAACGGATAACTGGTGACAATAATGTCGTAGTCGCTGAGTTGGTCGAACCAATGCTGCCGTTTCGGGCCATACAACTGCAACACGGTTAATTGTGGGGTAAAACGCCCCGCTTCCTGCTGCCAGTTGCCAAGCAGACTGGTTGGACAGACAATCAGCACAGGTTGCTGCAAACGGCCAGCTTCACGTTCACTTTGCAGATAACTCAAGGTTTGCAGGGTTTTGCCCAAACCCATATCGTCGGCCAGCACTCCGCCCAGGCCATAAGTGCGCAGAAAACTGAGCCAATTTAAGCCTTGTTGCTGATAAGGCCGCAACTCTGCTTGTAAACCCGCCGGTTTGCTCACCTCGCTGATGCCAGCAAAATGATGCAACTGACTGCTGAGCCGTTCCAACCGGCCGGCATTCAGGTACTGAATTTCCGCCGCGCCCGGCGGCGGTAATAACGCCGCTTTATAATCGGGCAATTCCAGCAACAACGGCGTTTTTTGCAAATTCAGCAATTCAACAATAGTATCAATCAGCGGCTGGATCAGGCTGACCGGCAACGCCAGCTTACCTTGCGGCAAACTGAGCCAGATATGCTGCTGACTGGTCGGTAAGCCATACTGTCGCAGCCACTGCGTAATCAACGGCAATAACGGCACTTGCTGGCCATCAATATCGACCTGGATCCCCAGTTCAAAGCCACCTTTTTTGCCATCCTGCACTTGTAAATAAGCCGGTGGTGTCAGGATATTCAGATTAAAATCATCCGCTTGTTCTATCCGCCAGCCATCTGCCGCCAGCTCAGACAGCGACTGCAATAACGGTTGCCATAATTCCGGATTTTCCGGCCCATCACCCACGCCAAACAACGACGGTTCAGGATCATCAGGTTGCGACAGCTCCACCAGTCCAAGCGCCAGCAAACGCTCCAGGGCTGCGGTTTCTACCGCGCGCTGACGTTTAATAAAGACAGTGCGGCCTGTGCTGCTGATTTCGGTCTGGGATTGGGATAAATCCAGCGGCAGCAGATGTTCGGCATAAGCAAAACTCAGCCGGGCTGCCGCCACTTTACCCACAGCGACCACCGGCCATTGCCGCAGTTGCAGCACCGGCACCGGCGTCACGTCCAACCGTTCCAGCGCCACGCCCGTTGGCACAGGTAAGCTGACTTTGCCGAATAATTTCTGCAACTTACTGACACTGTCCTGCACCACGTCCAGCGGCACCGGCGGCATCCGTGATAACAACTTCAGTTCACGTCCGGTTAAATCTGTCGCTAAAGGCCCGAGCACAAAATGGGTGCTGTCCAGATAACAAGGTGGATCGGTATAGACAATCTCCAGCTCAGCGTCGTCACCTAAATCCCACATCAACTGATGACCGGCTTTGCCTTCCAGCCATTTTAATTGCAACTGGCGTGGCTGCCCCTGTTGCAACGGATGACGGGCTTCGCCAAAAAAACAACGGCCGGTGGCCAGCAGTTGTTGCAACAACTGATAGCCCCAGCCATCTTCTAACAGCGACTGTTCACGGATATTTTGCGAGCGGAACAGATTAATCAGCCGGAAGTCCTGTTCTTCAATCCAGTACGGCAACAAATAACCGGAAAACTCATGCGGCCCAATCGTTTGGCCTTTGGTATAGCCGCCTTTTTTATTGGTTTTGACCCGACGCGGATACAGTTGTAAGCCAGACTGACCATAACTCAGAATGTACAACACCACGTCTTTCAGTTTCTGCACACTGGGATCCGTTTGATGCAGCCGTTCCACATCATGAAACCACTGATTTAACTGCCGTAATGGCAATTGCTGCTTACCAGCCTGTTGCTGTTCATACACTTGCTTCAATTTCAGCAGCACAGCCAGCACATGCTTACAGCGGGCACCGACCGGACAAGAACAGGAATCGGTCAGCCGCCACTCAGCGCCATGTTGTTTCAGCGACACATACTGCCGGTAAGGCGTGAGTGCTTCGCCCCACACTTGGGCGGTGATTTGCGTCAGCTCTTCGTTGTATTCAAGTTTAATCACTTTACCGGCTTGCCAGTAAGCACGGGCACGCTGAAAAGTACCAGGATCAAACCACAGCTGCAGGGTGGTAGCGCTGATTGGAAAAACCGCGTCGGACATTAGGTCTGCAATACATTCAGGTCAGGGGGTGACTATGCTACCGCAAAAGCCGGGCCGGCCAAAGTCTGCGCAGGCCATTCCAACGCAATTTGGCGGAAAAAACTGCATTCGGCGGTTTTTTTCTGTGCCCTCGGATGGAAGATTGCCGCAGCAACTGCATTTTTGTTATGGTGCTGTAAATATTTACTTCTGACTCAAGGACTTTTCTGATGCGCGTCCGTTATCTTTCGTTGCTGCTGGCCAGCCTCTGCCCGCCGCCGCTGCTGTCTGGCATGGCTTTGGCGGCTGAACAACATAAATACAGTATTCTGGTCGACAACGGCGTCAAAGCCGGCGAACAGATTGTCGATATTGCCGATGATGGCAGCATCAAAGTCCGTTACATCTTTAAAGACAACGGCCGCGGACCTGAATTAAACGAGCAGATCAGCCTGGCCGCTGACGGCACCATCGCCAGTTATCAGGCCAAGGGCAACAGCACTTTTGGTTCGGTGATTAACGAAACATTCCAGCGTCAGGGTCAGCAAGCCCGTTGGCAGTCCGGGCAGCAACAAGGGCAGACGCAAGTGAGCGGACCGGCCTTGTATCTGCCGGTAGAGGGTTCTGCCGAAATCTCCAGCATAGCGCTGCAGGCTATTGCCAAAAACGGCGGCCAAAGTATTGCGCTGCTGCCATCGGGCACGCTGCTCCAACAAAAAGTCAGTGAACTGATGGTGGAAAAAGACGGTGAAAAACAACAGGTGCAATTATTAGTGCAAACCGGCGTTGGGCTGGAACCGGTTTTTTTATGGGCCACCACCGATAGCAAACCCAGATTATTTGCCAACATCGAGCCAGGTTATGCCACGCTGATTGCCGACGGCTGGCAACAGAATGCCGCCACAATGGCGGCGATTCAGCAGCAGGCTGAAACGCAGTTGTTACAGCAAATGGCACAGGATAAAACCACGGCGCTACCTGGCCTGACGGTGCTGCGAAACGTGCGGATTTTTGACAGCCACAGCGCCAGCCTGACCAAGCCCAGTGATATTTACCTCTTACGCGGTAAAATCACCGCTATTACTCCAACCGGTACTTTGCAAACCGAAGTTGCCCAAAGTATCGAGGGCAAAGGCCGCATTGTGGTGCCGGGTTTATTCGATATGCACGGCCATTTATCGCGTTGGGAAGGTCCGTTACATCTGGCTGCCGGGGTTACCACCTTGCGTGATATGGGCAATGATAACCACACATTACAGGCGATTATCGATGAAACCCGTGCTGGCGAGCTGCTGGCACCCAACGTGGTGCCGACCGGTTTTCTGGAAGGCGAAAGCCCGTATTCAGCCCGCAATGGTTTTGTGGTGAAAGACCTGGCCGGTGCGAAAGCTGCCATTGACTGGTATGCCGCCCATGGCTATCGCCAGCTGAAAATTTACAACTCATTTCCCAAAGCCATTTTAAAAGATACCGTCAGCTACGCCCATCAGCGTGGTTTAAGAGTCAGCGGCCATGTGCCGGCCTTTTTAAAGGCTGAGGATGTCGTCGCCGCCGGCTTTGATGAAATTCAGCATATTAATCAGTTATTGCTGAATTTCCTGGTCAAGCCCGACACGGACACCCGCACGCTGGAGCGGTTTTATCTGCCGGCCAAACAAGTGGCAAGCTTAGATCTGCAGAGTCAACCGGTGCAGGATTATATTCAGCTGCTGAAAAACCGCGCCGTGGTGGTGGATCCGACTTTAGCCACTTTTGATTTTCTGAAAAAAGTCGACGGCACTGTGGGCGACCCATGGCAAGCCATCGTCAGCCACTTGCCGCCGGATTTGCAGCGTACTTACAGTACAGCTGAACTGGATATCCCGGATGCTGCCACTGCGGCTTTGTATGCCAAATCCTATGCCAAGATGGTGCAGTTTGTCGGTATGTTGTATCAGGCAGGCGTGGTGGTGGTCGCGGGTACGGACGAATTGGCCGGCTTCACCTTGCAAGGCGAACTGGAGCTGCTGGTCAAAGCCGGTTTAACCCCGGCACAGGCCTTACAGGTGGCCACGCTGACCGCAGCTCAGGTTAGTCAGGTCGCCGACCAAAAAGGCAGTATCAGTGTCGGCAAAGACGCCGACTTGCTGTTGCTGGAGGCAGATCCAACGCAAAATATCAGCAATATCCGGCAGTTGGCATTGGTGATCACGCAGGGCAAAGCCATTTATCCAACGGATTTATACCAGGCCATTGGCATCAAGCCTTTTGTCAGCGCTAAACCTGCCATTATCAAAACGGCCGTCACCCCTGCGCAGCAGGCCGGTCAGGCTGGCCGCAACCACAAGCATAAACATTAATCTGCCCGCAGCGGTATCGCCAGGCTTCAGGCTGGTACCGCTGTGCGTGTTAGCTGAAACAAGGCTTACTGTTGCATCTGGATGCACCTTGGTAAGGTGACCCGCCACGCCGCGACAGTCCAACATTTGACAGCAGATTTTTTCAATCTCGCCAGCGCAAAACAGCAATTTTGGTCAAGCATCTGTTGTGCTTAGTCATTATGATCAACGAATCATCACAGAGGAACTTCAGATGACCGATGCCGCAGCAAGACTCACTCAGGTGCTACAACTGCTTGAGCAACAACTCGACACTGATCTCAATCTGGATAGCCTCAGTGCTGAAGTTGGCTTGTCGAAGTATCATTTTCATCGCTGGTGCTCACTTTGTTTTGGCATGCCGGTGATGACCTTACTCAGACAATTGCGGTTAAAACGGGCAGCTTATCAACTGGCGTACCGGCCACAGCTGTCCATTATTGCAATTTCGCTGCAGGCAGGTTATGACAGCCATGCTGGCTTTAGCCGTGCCTTTCGCCGTGCTTTTGCGCAAAATCCCAGTCACTTTCGTCAACACCCCGACTGGCAATACTGGCAAACCCAGTCTCAAACAATCAGACAGCCCAGGACACAAGCCATGGACAGTACACTCAGTTATCAGGTTGAACTGGTCGAAGTGCCGGCACTACCGCTGGCCGTGATGAGCCACCGTGGCGCACCGCAGTTATTGGGCCAGACGCTTCGCCACTTTATTGCCTGGCGCCGGGCCAATCAGCTATCACCTGAGCGCAGCCGGACTTTTAACCTGTTGTATGACGATCCCAGTCAGGTCAGTGCGGATGAACATAGATTTGATCTGGCCTGTAGTCTGGCGCACTGGCCCGCCGATCGGCCATTGCCGGCAGCAGCTGCCGAAGCCCCGGCGGTGTTCCGCCTGACCTTAGCCGCAGGTTGCTGCGCCAGGATCCGGCATTATGGCAGTGATGACCGGATTGGACAGGCCGTGCAGTATTTATATCAACAATGGTTAGCGCAAAGCGGGCAGCAGTTAGGCGATTTTCCACTTTTTTTTGAGCGGGTTAAATTTTTCCCCGACGTCAGCGAAAGCGAGATGATCACCGATATTTATCTGCCACTGCGCGGCAAATAAGATTCTGCCGTTAGCCTGCAGGCTTCCGGCCTACTCACGACAGAACTGACTTAACTGCGTT
>Ga0114982_1000095_pt1 | contig 41559 bp, 27 predicted proteins | sample Shrwel_input2_FT_FD_87183 | JGI IMG/M metagenome (GOLD analysis project Ga0114982, IMG submission 87183) | Subsurface microbial communities from deep shales in Ohio, USA - Utica-3 well 1 S input2 FT | ecosystem: Environmental > Aquatic > Deep subsurface > Shale gas/oil reservoir > Produced... | reverse complement strand
TGGGGTAATATAGATTTTTCTAATGCTATGGAGATAGAATGGATAGTTGATAAAACTACTACCCAATCAGGATCCCCTTATAATTTTAATTTTAGAGGACCAATAGCGGACTTTTATAAAATGGCACATTTCTTACCATATAGTGGAGAATATAAGATTACGTGCAATGTATATGATGCCTTTAATGCTAAAAGCACAGTTATTAAGAATTCGATAATAAAGGTTCAGCCAAAAACTATTGATATTGATTCCTGGACTAGATATAGAGAGGTTGAAAATTATATATGGGATAATGTTGATCGAGGATGGGACTCATATAAATCAATATGGGAATATCCTGCCGAGGGAGATAGCGTGGAGGTTCTGGAAAAAACAATACCTTCGGAGATCCTTAAGTTTGCTACTTATGGTAATAAAGCCGAAGAGGGACAGAGTTTATTAGTTAAAACAAATCTTGATCCAGTTGGAGCAACGGGGGAGATATTATTGACGCAGAATATTATAGCTATAGACGAGATATATGCACTTCAGATATTTACGGGTCAATATGGATCTGCCACCATAGCCACTTTAACCCCGCATGGTTTAAATGATGGTGATGAATTAACAATAATAGGAAGTATACCCGAAATAGATGGAAGATGGACAGCAAATATAGTTTCACCTACTGTATTTACTATACCTTCTATAATTTCAAATTCATGGAACGGTGTTGTTCTTGAGACAACCCCGGTAAATAGATATGTTATAGACCCAACAATATACACGGCACAAAAAATTACCGGAGCTGGATTAATAAAGGTCTATGTAAATAATAGGGAAATTGGTAGTGCTGATGCTGGTGATACTTTATATCACACCGCAAATGCAATAACTTCTTCGATAAACTCACTAAGAACATACCCTGACTATTTTGCATCTTGTCTAAATCCTAGTACAGATCCAGTTTCCATTATAATATATGCTCCCGACGAATTAGGATCCGATCAGAATGGTGTTTCTTTATCTGCTGATGTTAGCGGAACACTGTCGATAAATTTTATATCAAGCACTCTTGAAAATGGGGTAAGCCCATCGGAAACATATGTTTATTGGTCGGAAAATTCGGAGATATATCCTAATGATAATTTAAGATTTTGGGGAACTAAAAATCTAGACTGGCAGATATTTAATGAAGCTAGTTGGAATGATGGCTATGCGCATAGTTGGTATGATTTTGAATTTAATAATGATTGGTTAGGTGGATATGAATTGCATACTATATTACCTGGTGACCATGTAAAAGTAAGCACTGGAAACTCAACATATCCATTCCCGGTAGGTGTTACTCTAACCAGTGCTGGAAGTTCCATGACTATACAGGATGTTGCCGATCAATTAAATAATTCAAACGAAACACACATAACTAATTTTTATTATAGACCTATACCTAGTGATACTGGATCATTAAGCACAATAACTGGACCTATTAATCTGGATCTTACTAATGTGTCGGTCCCTGTTAGTACATATCCAGCTCCACCTTCACTAATAGGAGGTAGTAATGTATTGATACCTAATTTCGGTTACACTGGAGGTACACCTATAACAACAACGTCAACAACAACGACAACAACAATAGCCCCTTCCACAACGACAACCACGACTTCGACAACCACGACTTCGACAACGACAACAACCACAGCGTCACCTACAACGACAACAACGACTACCATAGATCCTTGTTTACTTGCAGGTAACGCAGTAATGATTTATCCGACAACAACCACAACAACAACAACAGCGGCACCTACAACGACAACAACCACAACGACTGAACCACCTGGTACAGGACAAGTTGCTATTATCAATAATGACCTTACCGGAACTATTGATGACGTGGAGGTGAATTCGAGCCCCATCCTTATAAACGTAGGATCATTCCCAGTACCGGGCGGAGGAGTTGCATCAGGAAGTTATGGACTTGCGATACCTGGCCTTTCTACGGTGAGAGTATTTGTTACGATATCAGCAGATACTGCTGTAAATCTTTCATTAAGTACAGGATATACCGATTGTGTTGAAGCTTCGGCTCTTACTGGATATGCGGAATTTACTGGGGTTGACTTATCATCAAATGCAGACATAACAATAACATTACAGCCGGAGGGATCTGCGTGTGTATAATAATACCCTAAGAATTTAATAATGTTTAAAAAATATAAAATACAAAAATGGCTACAGCTACTATAACTTTAACCACTGCGGGAACAGGAACAGGACCATTTGATCTGTATTCCGATTTTGATGGATACGTTACACCATTCGAAACAGGTGTTGATAAATCATTATTGGTTTCTGGATATACAACATCATTGGTTTATAATGGAACGACTATAATTAGAGTTCAGTCCACGAGTATACAGTGTACAAATTATATAGATTTGCCAGTATCCGGTATAACTACCACAACCACGACAACAACATCAACCACGACAACAACGACAATTCCTCCACCGACATGTGTATGTTATACAGTTTATTATACTGGTCCCCCACCATTTCCTGCGCCGACTGTTCAGTCTACATCTTTCTCATATATTGATTGTTCAGGTGCTACAGTGAATTCTAGTGTAGGAGATGATGGATTTATACCATCCTCTCGTGATATTTGTACTCAAAGTGAATCTAGTATTACGATAACCGGTGGTGACAATCTAGCTAGCTGGGACGAGTCACTGTTTAATTGCTGTACTAGTAATCCAATGGATCTTAGTTATGGCTCGAGTCTTTTCGAAGTTTGTAACTCTCCAACTCTTGTGTCTGTTTGTGCTGATACAAATGATATATGTACCGCAACAACATTAACAAATTCTGATTTTAGCATGAATTGTTCTACCACTCCTGCACCTTCAGGATATTATGGGGATGGAACAAACCAAAGATATTGGAACGGGGGAGCATTTACTACTTTATGTAGTGTTTGTAGTGGATGTTTAGTTGCTGACACATTAATAACGATATCTGATGGGACAACTAAATTGATACAGGATGTACAAGTTGGTGATGTATTGAAATCCATTGATGTTGCAGGAATGCCTCTGACACCTGACCAATGGTACCATTGGAGCAGTGATACATTAGATTATGTGGATTCCATATCAACTGTGATTGGCGTATCAGTGCATGAATTTGATTCCGTGATAAACATTAATGACGGTAAATTAATTGCAACCTACACACATAACCATGTGGTTAAACAAGATGACGTGTGGTACATTAGAACAACATTCGAATTAAATGTTGGCGATGTGTTATTAGATATAGATAATAACGAATTTGAAATTACATCATTGGTTGTTATGAATGCACCAATAACTGTATATGATATTGATGTGAATAACAGTAATTTATATTTTGCAAATAATACATTAACACATAATAAGTAATAAATTACGCAATGGAATTTATCGCTACCGTAGGTGTATAATTATAAAAATTTGAATATGATAAGCAAAAAAATAACCTTCGTTTGTGCGCAACCGGATGTTCCTTATTTTCATTGGCAAGTGGAGGTATTGATTCATAATTTCATGAAAATAGGAATAAATCCTAATTGGATAGAAATTCTATTTGCCTATGACGAGTCAATATCACCGGAGGGATCTGAGTTGGCTAAAAAATATCCATTTGTTAGGTTCTTTTTTTATAAGAAAACCCCTGTGGAAAACTATGGTTATATCCCAATCCTAAGACCAGATATATTGGAACAGCACTTTCTAAGATATCCGAATCTCTCTGATGATATAATATTCTATCATGATTCAGATATTATATTTAGGGAGCTTCCTGACTTCAACTCATTGATTAATGATGACGTCTGGTATTTTAGCGACACAGTTTCCTATATAGGTTCAGATTACATCAAAAGCAAATCCGAAAAAATTCTTAATGATATGTGCAATATAGCTGGTATCTCAAGAGACCTGGTTGAGATTAACAACCCAAATTCTGGAGGTGCACAATATCTTATGAAAAATATAGATCATCTATTCTGGAGAGACGTTAAATCTGTTTCGCTTGATCTGTATAAATATATGCTAGATGCTGAAACCGAGGAGAGAAAAACTCTATCAGATGATCAGTTATCTAGATACAATCCGATACAGAAATGGTGCGCAGATATGTGGGCGGTATTATGGTGTGGTCTTAAAAGAGGCATCCAAGTTAGACTATCCGATGAGCTTGGATTTAGTTGGGGATCTAGCTGGGGACACACTGAATGGAATAAACATAAAATACTACATAATGCCGGTGTTACCGGAAATGAAGGAGGAAAGCTATTTTACAAAGGTGATTATATAAATAATTCACCATGGGAAGCGGATCTTTCGACAATAGACCCAAATTCAAATTCATATAATTACGTCCAGGCCATTCTATATGCCAAAGAAATGAGATCTAAGCTTCATTGATATATAGTATAATCAGATATTAGAAAATGGCAGACGTAATACTAGGTATAGAACAGGGAGACATCATTTATTACTACGATACAAGTATAGGTGATGTTGTGCAGAGAGATTGGAGTTTCCAAGGGGGAACGCCAACCGGAGCTACGTCCTATGGTCCTGCAGTAACTTATAATGGTGTTAATACAAATGGATATTCCACTACTTTAACTGTGACCGACGCAGCAACCGTTGTTGCTACCGCTACTAAGAATAATATAATAGTAGTAACCCCTGAAAATATATCTGCAGCAGTAACTGCATCGAATGATAATGTTCTTATGGACGAGACTATTTTCTATGGTTCATCGGCTACCGCAGGAAGTGGAATAACGGGATATGTTTGGAATATACCTGGCCTGGGTGCTACCTCGGGGGTATATTTAAGTAATGTAACATACACCAATTTGGATTGGTATAACATAACTGGAACCTATTCGGGATCGACGAACTCATCGTATCTAACTATTGCTTCCCTTGCAGTTACTAGTAATGTTGGAAACGTTGCACTTTCGACAAAGAACATGACTTTCCGTAAAATGGGACCTGCTGAGGGATTTTATTATAATGATTTATATGGAGCAACTGCTAGTGGGTTATATTACACTCCAACTGTTACTTCATATAGTTCTAATGACATTGGTCTTGGAGGGAATGGCTTAGTTGTAAGGATAGACCAGTCATCTAGTTTATATGGACCTGTTAATAATTTATATTCCCATGCAGATGGTGAGGTTGTTTATTTTTTACCAAATAGTCAGGATGCCTTAATAAGTCCAATTAGACTTAGAATGATTATAAACGCAGGTGCATATACCGTACTTGGGGCTAGTGTTATTACAAACAATCAATTCAATCCAGGAAACTATATATTGGCTGGAGGTATAGGTACAAATTTATATAATAATTTTTATCTGACTGATTATACTACGGCTCCCGGCGGAATGTCTTTATATAATTTAAAAAACTCAAGATCTTGGACAAATGGAGCTATTAATAAATTCCTAGAAAATAAATACTATCTTTCGGGATCGTCCAAATATTGCGATGGAATAGGTATGCTAGTAGCAAATACCGAGCTGTACACATTAGCATATTATGCCATAGATTGGACCGGTGGATACACAATATCCCCTGGTAATAGACCGGGTATAGCTATACCTTCATCCAGATTATTTTTTACTAAATTTGGTGTTACAATGTCAGTTTCTGTTACCGTTACTGTTTATATGGAGGGAAGTGATTCTATACTGGGACAATATGATGTTATAATAAGTTCAGGTGGAGCATCTGGAACTGGTAATACCCCCGATAATCTTTTAATAACCTCACAGAAGACTGCATATGGATCACAGTTTGGATTTGCTGAAATATTGTTAAATGCTACATTATTAACATCATTTGCTAATAATATAGCGTTCGAATCATCAAGATTTTATTGTCCATTTGAGAATATAACAGATAGCACCATTTTCGAGGGAATCGCAGTTCATATAATTGATCCATTGCATTCGACAAGTGGACTTTATATAGGTAGGGTTGTAATAAATTGGAGTGATAATTATATATCTGCCATAAATGGACTAGGATTAACACCAGGTCCACTAACATACCCATTTACAAGCGAGACTGGTAGTTCATTTACTGGCATGAGACTAAAGATTGGCTACATCAATAATTCGGTAGACCATAATAATTATAAAAAGGGATGGGAAATAGGCGGATCGATAGCATAATTAAAAAATAATATAAATGGCAAGTTACGGAATTAGCATAAATCAAATAGATACAGACAGCGATTTTTTCGTATGGGCTTCTGGACAGGATCTAAGAAGATTCAATGGTTCATCTTGGGAATATTACAATTATCAGAATTCAGCAGTTCCTAGCGGATCCCCATATTTTCTAGATACAAGATCGATATCGATAGATCCCTATGATAAAATATGGACGGGTGTTGCTGAAGGTCCTATTACAGGATTGAACGAGGTTGCTGTGTTCTATATAAATTCCGATAATACTGAGATGGGTGAAAGCTGGAATTTCTCCGATCTAGGTGTTTTTAATGAGCCACAGGAAATATCAACCATATGTGCTTGTAGATATGGTGATTATGTACATGCTTTTTCAACCCCACTTAACGGTATAGGTGGTACAGGAGCTACTGGCTACACCGAAATTAATGGTGTTACCGGAGGTAGACTCTTCTGTTATCAGACTAGGATTGATAATTGGTTTGAGGTTGTACCTGGATACACTTGGCCTCATGTATATGATGTAAAATCTAAGGGCATTGACGGTAAGGATTATTTTTATTATATCGCTACGGCAGAGGGATTATTTGCTGTTCCGCAGGGTGAATTGGAAGCAACTGAATTAGCTGGTGGTGAGCTTATAATAGAACAGGCTAGGGTGTATAACACAAAAACCAGCGGCATTATATCGGATTATGTATATTCACTGGATAGGGATGAGAATGATAATATCTGGATTGGTACATCTTTGGGACTATCTTTCTTTGATGGCGATCAATTTTGGAATTATCCAACCTCTGGACCGGTTACTAGAGTTATATCAAGACCTAATGGACACGTATTCTATTCTCTGGGTGACGGAGAACTTGGACAGGGAAGCGGACTATGGCATTTTAATGGAACTTCACATAATCAATTCGATACTTCAAATTCAAATCTACCTAATGATAATGTACTTGATATTAAATTGGTTGGTAAAAATGTAACACAAGAGGATCTAACAGTATATGATAACTCATTATGGGTTTTATGTTTAAATGAGATTGTTTCGTTTAATTATGATATACCCCATGTATACGGATCATCCAAATATGAGGGTGCAACAGGATGGAATTTTACCTATTTTACTGCTACTGGTGGAACCGCACCTTTAGCAAAAGTGGACAAGTACACATGGGTTTATCCTGAATGGAGAATCTATGATGATTATTATACTTCACTGAAATTCCCGGGAATGGATCCCAGAAATCTATTTCTTACCACTAAACTGAGCGACATAGCCAATGGTAAAGCTGGTGAACAACAATATTGGGATAATTATCCAATACCGACTTATGACGATGAGATATTAACTGAATCGATATCTGAGCCATCTTGGGCTTCAGATATCACAATCACGCAGCTAGGTATAACTGCGGGAACTATCCAGATTACATCATCAACAACAATAAAATCATCCTCTGGTATAAAATATTATATTGGAGGTTATCTAAAGGGTAATGTTAGCGCTAATTTTGGATATTATAATAGCAGTGAATCCGCAATATTAACAAATCAGAATCCAACCATAGGTGGATCAGTGGATGCACTAATTGATGGTAGCTCATCCTTGGATGAAGGTGAAATGGGATTCATTGTATCATATAATGAAACCGGAAATGTTGATTCAATATTGCCTTTTAGAGGATATACAACTAGAATACAGGATATCAAGGCATCTGAGGATGGTGATTATATAGTTGCTTCTGGTATATTTAATAGATTTATTGAGAATGGACCTTATGTCTGGGATTCACTTGAATCCGAAAATTCACTTAGAGGAGGTCCTGCTGGATCACCTGCTGGTGTAACTAACATCAACGTTCCTGGAGTGACTTCTGGAGATTATCCATGGATATATGGAACAACTGGAACTTTCATTAGTTCAATATGGGCATATTCAACAAATTCAATATCCGGTAGATTTGCTGTATCTTTTGGTCCAGGCGGATCTAAATGGGAGAATATAAATAAAATAAGCATTAATGATATTGACAATGGTTCGGTTACACAGAATATTGATGATATATTAACATCCAATACCATATTTTTGAGCAGATCAGTAAGTGTTAATGCTAGATATAGGGTTAATTCGATAACAGTTCTTCCCAGTGGATTCGGTCTCGAATTTAATGTAAGTTATGATTATAATTACCCTGGAACAACTGGACTTTTCTTATATGGTATATCCACACTATTTAATATAGAGGCATATGAATATACTGAGACTTCTTATCCATTGGTACAAAATGTTAACAGTAGAGCACAATACTGGAATACCAACGATGTTTCTGCAAATTCTATATTTGTTGCTAAGATAGGTAGGGATCTAGGTAACACATCAACTTTTACGGATCTTGGTACAAATAGTAATTTTTCATATGACGTAAGAAGTTCATTTAGAGGATTAGAATTTAGAAATTTCCCTGCAAAGTATGAATCTGAAGTAAGCACTGGTGATGTTAAAAATTCAAACATATCACTGAGCAGATATTCGATAAATCTTGGTCTTGAATCGGGAATATATTTTACACCAAATTCATCAACTGGTGATCTATTGACACTTAAGAATACGTGGCAGAGAACAAACGATTACCCAGAAACCTCCGATACAATATTGGGAAGCACCCAACCTATATCAACATTTTGGCAAAATGATAGTGTACTATCGTATGTTAGATTATCTGTTGATGATTTGTCACTGCTATCAACAACAACTTCAAATAGCATATATCCTGGAGTTGGATCTATTACAGCAAATAGAAAAATATCAGATATAAAATCTCTCCCTGATAACAATACTGTTTTAATAACAGGTAACTCAGACCAGAATTTTAATTTTGGCGGAATTGGACTTACTGGAATAAATTCTGTATATACACCATATTATATAATATTGAATAGCGACGGTACCGGGGTAACTGGTGGATTTATAGGTGGAGCTACTGGTTATAGACAATATCCTAAAGCATCAAATGATGAATCAACATACTACGTAACAACCAATTTTGGAGCATCCGGAAGCTATTTTGGTAATGACTATGTAGCAGGCACTACTGGTAATTATTTTTTAACCGCTAGAATAACTGAGCAAGGAGTTCCTATTTCAACGGATGTAATTTATAGTGGATTTGAATCTAACTCCATACAACTACTAGATTCGGAGAATCTCTCTAATGATCAGTATTTTATAGCTTATTCCGAACTCTCTTTTGCATCCGACGATAATATATTTATGATAAAGAGCAATGGAAAAAATAAGATTCTTGATAGTGTTTCCATGGATGCTGATTATAAAAATAATTTAATACCAGTTAACCAAAAAAGTGATAGTATATCATTTTCCGTAGATCAATCTGATAATATATTTCTTACCGGATTTAATTATGGAGCAACAGGAGCTAGCGGATATTATAATATAGGATCGACATCGGGGGTTTCTTTATTATCACCACAGTATAATCCTAGTTTAGGTATAAACCTTGGTAATATTATATCGAGAGCTGGGTCGGGATCTTGGACGTGGTGTGATGTACATTCAACAGATAAAGGAATGCAAATACCTTTATTATCCACGGTGGTATTTAGTAACTATGCATCCAATATTTACGGGAAACAAAATAATAATTGGATACTCAGTGATGCGATAACCGGTAGTGAATTACTTAATGTTAAAGCAACCCCATATTTTATATACACATTTAGTGAAGTTGGTAAATATACCATATACAATAGCGTAGAGGATTCAGCAGGCAATGTTTATTTTGTAACCAAACCTGGATATATTGAAATTATAGATCATAAGGCGAAAAGACCTGATGATAATAATCCGGATATAGTTGATTCTTTCGACTATGGCGAACCTGAACCTTTTGCTGGAAGAGACTACGAGGCTGCTAAATTAGCCAAGGATATGGCAAAACAACAGCAAGAAATTTTTGATACCAATAATTCTAATCAGAGTTTCGGTACAGGTATTATTATAGAGAATAATCCGGATGCAACATTTAGAAATGAATAACACATGGTGTTATTCATTTCTTTTTTTTATTAACTATTGTTTTCGTCCCATTCATCGAATGTTTCCTCTATAACTTTCACTATAGGATCTCTAACAATATCATTTACACCAAAGCTCATTGTACCGATGTCCGGTTTTCCGTCAAATAATTTAACAACAAGATCAAGTGAAGAAAGCTTGGGATTTTTCATATCAATTTGTTTAGTGTCCCCCGTAATGATCATTTTAGTATCCGTACCGATACGAGTCATCGTGGACCTCATATTCTTCTTAGTTATGTTTTGTGCTTCGTCTACGATGATTATAGCATTGTCTATCGATCTTCCTCTAATAAAAGCAAGAGGTAGAACTTCTATTAGTTTTTGGTCTAGCATGATGTTAGTTAGACCCTCTCCGATTAACTTATGAAAGTTATCCAGAAATGATATTGTAAATGGTAACATTTTCTCCTTCAAATCTCCTTTAAGAAATCCAACTTCTTCACCCTCTAATACGGTTACACTTTTTACTAAAATAATTTTTTTAAATCTCTGTTCTGTCTTTAATAATTTCAATGCTTGCGCACATGCTAAATAAGTCTTTCCCGTCCCTGCTGGTCCAGCTGCTATGGTTATTTTATTGTCGCCTATCAGACTTATTAGTTTTTTCTGACTCTCATTTTTATGCTTGTAATCCAATCTTAGTTTTTGTAGATCAAATTTTAACGGATTTGCAACTGGTGTTACCGGAAATGCATCGTAAAATTCGTCATCTGAAATTCTCTTCTTTCTGTTAGACATAGAGTTTATTTTATTTTATTTTTATTTTCCATAAATTAATAAATATCATAATAATGTCTCCTATTGGCAGCTAAAGGCTGGAAATAGAAGTCATTACCGGGGTATCTATAAATTTTAATGGATTTTGCTTTAATTGGGTGGAATAATTTATGGATTTTGCGCTTAAAGATATATCTTTAAAATCCTTTTTATTGAGTTTAATTTTTTGTCCTCCCATATTTAAGTGTTGTCTGTGACAATGATATATATTCAGTTCAAAAACAAATAAAAAAAGAAAATGGCAACTGTAAACATCAACGAAATTTTAGGCTCTGATTCAATATCAGGCTCAAGAATAACTATAAATTCCAATTTTTTAACATTACAAAACTGGATAAATGGTTATGTTAATGTGTTTGGTATCGACACTATAAACGGGATACTAGATCTTTCAGCAGCATCTACTGGAAGGGTACAAGCTAAAATTGGTAGATTTGATACTATATCATTACCAGCTTTAGGAACTGCAACTGCATCGATTAACAGCGCAGGACAATCATCATTTGCTAGTGTGACTACAACAACATTCACTGCATCTGGATCGGTAGTGGCAGCATCAAATATCACATTCGGAAGTTTATCAACTTTTGTTTCTAATGGAACATCGGAATTTAATGGTAGATTAACTGCAAATTCTGCAGTCTATCTAGGAACTCAGGGCCATGTGATAAGTCAGAACACTACATACGCTAGTGGTGCTACTGCTGGAACCGCATTTCCTGCTAATACAGCTGGTGGTGGAGGTAGAACATCTACTGTAAATTCACCATATGCTATAACTGGTCTGGAAGATGTTATTTATGCCCAGTGTGGACCAACCGGATTTTATATTAAAGTGGTTGACGGTGTTTCACCAGTAGGTGGTACTTTACCTTCATTACCTCAAGGTTCAAGAGTAACGATAGTTAATACAACATCAGCTACCGGATATATTCATACTGGAGTAACTGGATCACCACAATATTATACAGGATTTAATACTGCTGCATTATACGGAGGATATCCTTCAGGAGGTATAGTAATGAATCAAAATTCAGCATATAGATCCTCGGTGACTCTTCAGTGGGAACCTAGAGTTGGACAGGGACAATCAACGCAAAATGGATCTTGGATAGTTATAAGTGGCACTAACATTACGCTATAATTAAATAAAATAAAATAGAACAATGGCAAAAACCCCATTTATAAGACCCCTACAAATACAGGGTGGTACTTTCTATACTTTTTCATCATCTGCTGAGGATTTATCTTTTACATTTAATAATTCGGTTAATAAATTTAGATTCTCTAAATTTGCCCTATTAAATATACCTGATATAGACAATAGTTCAAGCTCTGAAACTAACTACATAAGACTTAATGGTCCTGATGGTGCATTTTTGGATTGGGCGAATAATACCCAGCAAATCATAACGGGTAATGCTAATATAGATTTTTCTCAAAGTTTCCAGAGTTATTGTTTAAATCTGGAGTCAACTATAACAGGCACTGATGAGTATAACTCGGATCTTAAACAGAATATATCCGAGAGAATTTTCTTTAAGTGGCTTAGAGAAATAGGAGCTATTAGATTTAGACCATCTACATCCTCCGAAGTTTCTGCTTCATTGGATCAGAATTCTGTTGTTACTGTTAACGATCTACCAGTAACCCAAAAAAGATACACCGAGGGTAATGCAGCTCCTGGAACAACCGGAGCATATGGTATGACTGGTGCTGCTTATAATAGAGTTGTTCAATACATCGGCAATCTGGATATAGTAAATTCAGTAAAGAATTCAACAAATACTTATTCCGAAGTTTATGTATATGTTCCCACTAAAGATGGTAATACGCCATATGTTTTATTTAAAAACTTAGTAGATCAGAATTATTATCCGGATTATCAATGGTCTAATGACCCAGCTAATCCTCTTAATGATGAATATTTATTTGGAAGAAACTATGATGAAACCAATCCGAGTGGACTGACAAATTTAGCAATTTTTGATGATGATGTCTTAGGATCACCTTCAGCTAGCTATGTAGACACCGGATTATCACCATCAAGCGTTGCAGGTAATTGGTATTCTCCTAGAGATACTGCGAATACATATTTTACTGATTCATCCTTTGTTGATCCTTCCAATTATATTTTAACTAAGAGTGATAATTCTCAGTCACTTACATATGTTAGAAGTAAACTTGATTCCATAGGTATAGATTTCGACCCAAATTCATATCAGGAAATATTAACAAACCCAAATATAAGTACATTAGAGGAATTTAATTCAACATCCGATGCTGCTGATTTTGAGTTTAATGCTGTTTTGCTATATTATGATGTATATGATCCGGCTAACCTAGCTGATTCTGCTACTAATTTATATGGTGTTTTATTCCTTGATGATGTTAATAGTTCAAGTGGTGATATATTTATTCCTAGATTACAGAAATATAGACCAAACCCAGTTACCAAATTAAACGGTAACTCTTACGGATTTAAAATAAACGTTAAATTCGATACCGACATAGATCAAACTGGAGTGGAGCAGGCAATAAATGACTATTCGCCATTCTCACTATCTATGTTTATGGATGCCATGAATGTATTACAAGATGCAAGTTCAACACTGAATAACTCATCCGCTCAGTTTATAGATTTAAGTAATAGAGTTACTAACTTGGAAAATATAACATTGTCCTCGCAAACTTCTATAGATTTAGGTCTGAAGATAGCCAATTTAGAGCAATCTTTTGCTGCCAATCAGGCTCTTTTTAATAATACCCAATCGATAATGGGACTAATCAATCAAAACTATGACTTGGTTAGATCCATTATAAATAATAATACAAGTGTTGAAATTTCATATAATCTTGATTTATTAAAACAAGGTAATGGTATACTTCTGGATAGAAGTGTTCCGAATGAAGTTACAGTAAAAAATTCAAATCAGACTTTTAATGTTGGTGATAACCTAGGTAAGGGTACATTAACACAAAGCGGTCTTAATGAATTAGTTTTAATTGATTTTTCAAATTACTTTAAGCACGTAAATAACGGTAATCCGTTAACATTAACCGGCGATTTAACTATAAGGTTAAAAGATTCCTTAATAAACTGGAAAACTGGACAAAGATATAGGATATCATTTGGCGACGAGGTTTACCCTGGTGTATTTAATATAAATATATTAACTAACTCACTAGGAAAATATCCTCTAGCAAATCCAACCAATGTTGAATATTCAACAAATATAATTACTCTCGATGATGCAATATTTGCATCACAGGATTATTTACCAGTTTTTGATATAGTTTGTATCGACGAGAAAACATTAAAATTCCAAGTTGATTTAGTTGGTAAAAGCTTAACTAACAACGTATAAATAATAACTTAAAGAAATGGCAGGAACACAAAATAGTATAAGTTCTTTATTAGCTCAGTTTCTGAGACTACAAAAAAATTCATTAGAGATCTTAAATGGTCTTAATGAGGCAGCAGTTTCAACAAACGATACTGTAAGCATAGAGGTACTTGACGAGGCTGGATTACCAAAGAATGCTAATATACCATCATATGGTTATTTAAGAGGTGAGATACAGAGAATAGACAATAATATAAAATCACTTGCCGGTATAGGCGAAAATTCAGCAACGGTAAGAAATCCTGATGGAACATATTCACAGGTATTTAAGGTTAATACTTTGAAAGAACCATCCAGACTGGTTAATCTTACTGTTCCTAGCACATTTGCTGTTAAGGATAATTGGTTTTTTGAGAGCTTTCTGAGTCCATTACTTTATATAAATATAAACGTAACTGGTCAAATATCAGATAATGCTGATAGAATAGTAGTAAAAAGAATAATTGCTAATACAACTACCGATGCTCAGAAGGAATATTTTGACCTGCAACTTAAAGGTAGGAATGATTTATCGTATGAATCGTTCATCCAGTTATTAGATGATAACGGGATCGGCTATTTCGTTGATGAGGATATCGTACAATTACCCTTAAGAACAATAAGATATATTGGTGATTTTGGGGTTCTTAGCTATTATGATGATACTATAACAACCAATGATCAATTTGGTAATCCTATACAGCAAATAAGAAGAAATTATAAGCTCGATAAGTTAAATTATACCGATACCATAACCAATGTTATAGACGGTAAAACGTTAAATGTTAAGGATAAGATTGCTACCCAGGATGGAAGTTTATATGAGATAACTTCAATCGATAATGATCAGGCATCAATACAAGCTAAGAGAGTATCTGGATATCAGCCAATCCAAATAGGTGCAAGATCACTATCCATATCATCCACCGATTTTGGTGCTAGATTGGTTCAGGTTAATGTAGGCTATAACGAAAGACAGGGAATTTTCTTTAAAACTATAGATGATAACTTTAATATAGTTAGTGCAACATGGTCAACCGGTGTTGTTTTTTGGAGTAGCGAATTACAAACTAAAAATTCCGATGGTGAAATAGTAACACTCGAGAATTATTATTTGAATGAGGTAGCTGATTTAGGTAAAGTTTTTCTTGGTGCTGCTAAAGAAAATAAAATAACTGCCATACAAGGATTAAAACCCGATGCACCACTAGTTACCACAGACAGCTTTAAAGTTGTACAGATAAATAGACAAGTAACGCAATCAACATCCATAAAGGTTGTTGATGATAAGCTTAATCTTAAAACTTCACTTAAAAGTGAAATTGACTCATTGGATGCCGCCATCAATGATGCTAGACTTGAATTAAATACTGGATTATCTAGATCAAGCTCAGCTTCGGGAAGGAATTTCATAACATCTGCTGACGATGCGGGTAATTTTGGTAGAGGAGAGGGCTCAGAATTATTAGGAGGTAGAAATACCAATATAGCTCCCAACGGTGTTAATGTACAGTCAATAAGAGCAAACCTTAATAGCTTAATTGACGAAAGAACAAAAAAGGTTCAATTATACGCTTCCCTTGTTGATGAAGTAAGCGTTCTTGTTAAGGACGTACCACAGATAGTAACACCACCGAAATATAGGGTGAGAGGATTTTGGCCTATTCCTGCTCCTAAGAGTGATCCTCAAACAGGTAATCAGCAGGTTATACAATTTTCAGTTAGATATAGATATCTTAGTGATTCCGGTGCTGCACAGCCATCGGATCAGATAGAATTTGTAGATAATGATGGACTAAGAAAAAATGCTGCATTCTCAAATTGGACTGAGTATAAGACGGAGATTAGAAAAAAAGTATATGATACGACTAAAGGTGTCTATGTTTGGGCTGATGAGATAACATCCGACTCTGATGTACAAAATATAAACCAATTAGATATAGCGATAACCAAAGGTGAAAGAGTGGAAATACAAATATCATCCATATCCGAAGCTGGATGGCCAGAAAATCCTCAGACTTCAGATTATTCGGAATCTGTCATAATAACATTCCCAGACGACCTTAGTGTTAATGGTATTTCCGATACACTGGTAACCAATAATGAGGATGCTGCTGTAGTTAAGGTTCAAAGAAATCTTGATGCACAAGGATTACCTAGTCACTTATCTCAACAGTTTACATCTGGTGACAAAACTTATTACCATGATGCGGTGGGAATTTCGAGTGGCTTTTATAATACTGCCGGCGGAATAATAAATCTTTTCGATAAACTTGTTGAATTACAAAATCAGGTTTCTCTATTATCAGCCCAAATTACTCAGGCTAAGGGAACATTGGAGGTTTATATAGTGGACTCATCAAACAATAAGATAAAGGTTTCTAGAGGATCAGTTGTTAAAATAACATCTGGATTCTTTAATGATATTTACAGTAACCCATTAACAACAGATGCTGGTAAAATAGCATCATTCACATATAGCATACAACTTTTTAATTCCAAAGCTTCCGCAGTGGAACTTGCATCGATTATACCCGGGGGTTTATCACAGAAGGCTCCTGCAACTATAGCACCTCAAACATATCCTACTGGATATGACGATAATCTTAGATATGGAGATTGTCCTATTTCTATAACATCACTAACTATAGCGGATTCTTCGATAGTCAATAATGCTTATTTCAGACAAGCCCCACCTTTTGCTTCGGCCAATTCCTACGCACAATACATTTATCCTAGATATAAATCAGTTGGTTATGATCAGCAGTTATATAACGGTGGATCACTGGGATCGTCATTCTCTACCAACTTTAGTGCTTCGTATGCTTATGATGGAGGTTTAAATACAACTAACTTCGGTATAGCTGCGACATATCCACAGAATGGAACATTAATGATACCATATTCACCAGCTCTTACACCAAGTACTGTTTCTGGTGCTACTGCATCCAATGTATGGAATGGTACATTCTCGGCTGTCACCGGGGGAACACCTAATGGTGGTGGTAATATATCAGAATTCTGTATATCTACTGCACATCCATATTTAATATCGATAGGAGCACAGTCTGCTTTCGATACATATGAAAATTTAGTTAAACCATATTCAACCACAAATAAGATATATCCTCCTTTTAGACACACTCAAACATTTTGGGGAGATACAAGTTTGGACTTCTACTGGGTTCAGCAGACATATAGAGAACCTATAACATTTGCAGCTGGAGCAACTGCTTCAAGAGACGATAGAATGTATCCTGATAAATTAGGATTTAATTCTAATGATGAATTTCTAATAGGTAAATATTCATGTGGTGCATATTTATATCTTGGCCCAACAAATTCATCATCTCTACAAGTAGAGGGTACAACCTCAATTTCGGTTAAACCTCTATTGAATGGTGATTCTAATGCAATAAATGTCCCTTTGATTTTCCAATTCAGACCCGTTGATAAAGCAGGCTATATTGGTGGATGGAGAAAATCCGGTAATCTTTCCAATATAACATACACCAAAAAAATAGGCGTTGATATACAAGTTAAGAATGAGGATCAATTTTCATTTGATGTACAAATCACTGGATCTTATAAAAATGACACACTGGTTGCTCCAAACTTTGATAGCGGTTTAACCTCAGTATAATAATAAATTATAAATAGAATATGGCAGAGGCTAAACTTTTTGACTACAATTCTTCGTTTTCTGTTGTAAGAACAAATCCCAAATTAACCGGTAATTTACGAATAACGGTTGGATCAGGTGGTTCTGTTTCTTTCAACTCGATGGATGCTAATAGAATATTAAGTAATGATAGATTTAAGAATTTCAATATAACTGGGGAAAATCCATTTGCTCTGGATGTATATAATTTTTTTGATAAGGGTCAACTAGCGAATGATATAATTTTTCAAACTGCCAGATTCACTAGAGGTGAATTCCAGGCAGTGAATCAATTCGAGGAGCAATATGACTTCTTTTATGGTTCTGGTGCTTCTGCTTTAGCTGACAAGAATTATAATGAATCATACAGTTACTTTGCTCCATTATGGATAAACAGAGAGATTCCGGACTATTTTGTTATATTTAAGGTGCCTGGTCCTTTGAGTTATTCATATTCGGATAACCAAACCTCGATATTGGAAGGTGTTAGGTATAAGCTCGTACAAAATTATGATAGCGATACTTCTTTTAGGATATCATATGGTAACGATCCAGCAGGGAACCCAGTATATTATAACTCCGGTGAAATTTTTAGCGGATCCAGCTTATATACAAATTATAGTGTGATAGAGGGTAGTGGTATTGTTGTTATATTTGACGAGCTTGCAAATATAGATCTCGTAAATGATGTTGAGACCCTGTTTACCGATAAGATATTACCAAATGCTACCGCAATAAAAACATTCGACCTTACTGAGAATAGCAAGATTGGTAAATATATCAGATCAATATTTAATGATAAGAGATTTAGATCATCTCCTATTGATATTGCGTGGGGTCCTAGTTCATATACATACTTCAATGGTGTTTCGTTAAAAGATGGTATCTACTCAAGAAAGGGGGAGATATTATCTGATTACTTTACTAGTGACGATTCAGACTCGATGATAGATTTCGAATCATATATAACTTCTGGATTTTCAAGGAATGGCATTATAATGCCCAATCTATTGAATCTTGAATTTCTATTTGATGATGACGATTCCGATTTATATACAATAAATAGATACATGGGTTTCTATGTTTCAAGAAACGATTTAGCTTCCCTTAGATTGAATGGTGATTTCTTCTATGAGAATAGAAATATTGCAGGAAACAATAATACACCAAAGCCAAGCAGAAATAGCTTTGGCTATTATTATGATAGCACGACTTATCCGATAACATCTGATTCTGGAATAATGCTATTCTATGAAAATGGTAGTGGATTTTTACCAGGATCTAATGATACAAATATATCTGATAGTAATAAATTATATTATATTACGGACAAAAATAATAATTTCTATAGTTTAAGTAGATCTGAAGTATATGACGTATCAACTGGTCCTAAATATGGTCCATATAGTTACACAACGGGATTATTTTCAGCAACTGGATCAACCGGAGCAACATCAGGTAATATAGTAATACAAAATAAAAAAACAGATCTACATAATTTTACTGGAACCAGTGATAAAATAGCAAGCATACCTGCAAAGAATGCCACTTCTCCTGGTAGAGCATATTGTGAAATAGAATTCCTTAAAAAACTGGATCTAGTAAATCCAATATATTTTAAATTGTATTGGCCGAATGGATCTCTATATGATGGATCTGAAAGATATGACCTGATAGAGTCAGCAGATTTATCTGCAATTATACCTTGGGTTGACGGATCTTTCTATAGCTCCGGTAATACTCATTATTTTAATCCCTATGGTGAGGATTTAGCAAAAATTGCATCGTCATTTTCCAATATAATAAAAAATATAGACCAAGTTACAGTCGAAAGTGGAGTAAATATTAATTCATCAATTGTACGTCTTAGAGATACTGGAACTTTTGGTAATGATACGTATTCATTTAGTATTTTTAGTGACTATAATGATTTTGAAACAAGATATCAGGGAACGTGGGATAATACCAGTTCATACTCTCCGAATGATATAGTCATGTACAATAGATCATATTATACAACCTCTGTAATTATAAATGCTCCTTCACCCGGATCTTTTAATGCTGACCCTATATCTGCTAACTGGAATACTTATAATACATTTACCTATCCAGGATATGTTAAAATTAATGGTATGGATGCATATGATATCTCAGGAACTGTTAATTTTACGGGAGGTACTAGATATGGCAATAATAGATTAATCTTTGGATCTTCCTATGAAGGATTTGTTAGTGTCGGGGATTTTGTAGTAACTAAGACAGGTAAGAGTAAGATTTCTGAGATATCTAAATATACTGATGACCCTGTGAGAGACCCGCAAACCAATATAGTTACTGGTTTTGACAACTTCACATATACCAGGGTAGCTATATTGGAGGACGAATTTGCGGAGGTGGATCTTGGTTCTTCTAATTCATTCAACTCATATAAATCGGTTGATTTAAACATTGGTGTATTTAGCTTCTTTGATATAAAGGAATTTGATTTTGATTTTTTCAGTTCTAACTATTCATATACACCAACCGCAGAAACTTATAAATATTATCAAATACCCCCTGGAGTAACGGGATCGATAGATAATGGTATACCTTATCTGGTAAAGAAAGGTCAAATATTATATAATGGTGTACAATATGATCAAGGGTCAATATTTTATGGAACCAGCGGAACCACATTTTTTGATACTGCCAATCCGGACCAACTGGACCTTATAGTATTCCCTGCACAATATTCTAATGTTACCTATAATTCTTCCACTACTAATTATGGATCAAACATCGGCTATAATGTCGATTTAGATGCGTTTAATGGATTTATTGGTATCCAATCATTAACACCATCGACACTGAGCTCAAATGCTTCTAAACTTGAAGTATTTAATAGAGGAAAGCTTGACAACGAGTATGATTATTTGGAGGAAAATTATACAACATCGAGAGCTAATATTTCACGAATAGTTCCTTATATAAATAAATGGGCATATACATCTGGAACAGATGCGAGAGGAAATCTTTATAGACTAAATTCAACTCCAGCTTTTTCACCAACCAATTTTTCACCAAGTTTAGATAGAAATGAATCTGATTCCAGATATCTTACCCATGAATTCTTAATACTGGAGAAACCACCTAGAGATTTCCCTATTGAGGAGATGCAAAATCAGAACAGCTATTTACCAGGTAAGATAGATCTTGACAGGGCAAGAAGTTCAGATCCATCCGATAGCTTGTATCTGTCCTCCGCTTTTACCGTTGAACCTCTGGATTATTCTCCTGAATACAGAGATGTTGATTCATACACTAAGGAATTATTTACACCATTTAATTTTAATGAGTCCAGTGGATATTATGAGACCTTATTCAGAGGAATAAAAGTAGTTCTAAAGAAGAGATCAAATCTATCCAATGCAGATTCTGATTCATTGGATAAATATATTAGGTTATATCGAGGCTATGAAGATTATAAATTTTCAGCCATTCTTAGAGTTGTTGATGAAAATTCAACATCAATACAATCTCCGGTATCATATGAGATAATAGAGAATGAGCAACAAAAATTTGTTCTCCTGATATGTTACGTTCTTGTTAATGACTATAAGTCACAAGCACTAGGTTATAGTGGAGCTACTGGAGGTGATCCTATATTGGACTATACCCTTCTATATTCTCTTAGTAATAAAGAAAAACTAAACAGCCCTCTAATCAACAACCAGCCCTTCTATAAGATTAGCGATATTAAATTAAGCTCTTCCTTGGATCTATCACTATCTTCTGGTAGTGTGGTAAATACTACCACTTCGCCGGGTATAATTAATTCAATACCAAATCCTGATTATGATACTGATCTTAGAGAGGAGATAAACACTATATTTTCACCAAATACACCAGGAGCAACAGCTGGACCAAGCCCCGTTGGAGCCGGAAGTTTCTACGTAAACTCCATATCTACCACATATCCTTGGCCAACTGGAGTTGGACCTACATATATAGAATTTGGTAGGGTTGCAACAGGCGCCCCGGGATATACTTTTAATATACCATTTTCAGCATCCAATCCAGTTACTGTGCCGGTCGGGCCTTCATCTATTTACCGAAATCAACCGGTTTTTCAGATTGAGGGAGGTGAAAAATATTACGAATTTATATTAAAAAGGACATCCGCTGCTGACATACTATCAAGAATAAACGGAAGCTCATCCTACGTAAAATATAAAACTTATTATTGGGATCCAGTTTTACTTGTAACAAAGGAGTCTTTGAATTCATTTGAGTTATATATGGAGAAGCCATCCAGAATTTATAAAGCTAATGGCTCAAGAACAACCAAATTTTATGGAGGACCACAGACAATAGGTGAATCAGTTCCGACTTCATACATAATGCAATTAAACCAGGATTTACCATCATCTCTATTAAGGTATTCCGGAGGATACTCCCCATTATTTAGAAAAGTTATGTATTTTGATTATGATAAGACCGATACCATAAGTGGCGATGCTACTATAGATTTATCATTTAGAAACTGTAATTTTGCACCAAATAAAAGATATTTCGGAATTCTTAGGAATCTTCCATTTACCAAGGTGGATAAGGGTAACAATATACTGAGTTTAAGTAAGGATCTGCCTGAGGGTGCTGTTTATCCATTAGTTGGTCAATCACCAATATGGAAAAAGAATTTTAATGTATTTTCTTCCAGTTGGGATCCTGGATATTATGATCAATTTAATAGCCCGACGACATACGACCCTGTTGCTGGAACAAGAAGCATGAAGGAAAATAAATCATTCTTTGCCTCCAAGATTATGAAAACACCAGGCAGTTTTGATTTTAAGAATTATATAGCATTAGAGATATCAAGAACAACAGGATCAACGAATATAAACGATATAAATAATGAAATACTTTCCTATACTAAGCCCATTCAAAATATATCACCGGCTGATTCGGGTAACGGCATAGGTAATGTTGGACCTTATCTATCTGGTGTAGATTATAATAAGCTTGATATATCAATATTTCCGGATGCTGAAATTATATGGCAATATCTACCATTAGTTAATAAGATAAGTGGTATAATTAGGTTGGATAGAATGCTGAGAAGGTATCTTCTTAATTCAGGGATAAAACAAACATTCATCGACAATATAATATCCGATTTTGGAGTGGGTAACCCAGATTCGATCGATGATGATGTTAACAACTATATAGATCTTAATGTTTCCACCCTGTTTCAAGGCAATGTATTCGATCTTTTTGTTAATAAGACATCACAATCAACTGGATCCCAGATATCAGAATATGATGTAAGAGGTGATATAGACCAATCCGAAAGATTTAAGCTTGGTTATTATCCGGAGATTGATTATAAATTAACTAGAAATACGGATTTAATTTATAATTTTGAGTATAATCTTGAGAAAAGCTATAACTATTCGCTCTTATTTAACCTAGGAATTATTAAAATTTAATTATGCCAAATATAAATATACAATCATTAGAATATTCTGACTCACAATCGGAAATGTTCGATAAAGTAAATCTCAATTTTGATGAGATCATCGAAATACATGGTGGATCTCAGGGTAGACCCGGACCTACTGGTGCTGATGGCGCTATTGGCGATAGAGGTAAGCCTGGACCTACTGGAAATTCTGGGGTAAGAGGTAATAGATGGTTTATAGATATTTCACAACCAGCTGGATCCGGTGATACCGTTATACAGGGAGACTATTGGGTTAATAGAGATTCTGGTATCATCAGTGTATTTACTTCATCCGGATGGGAGCCTACCGGATATAGTTTATCTGACGGTGATTCCATATTTAAAAATTCTGAATCCATATTTTCAACTGGTATTACCGGTTCTGCGATAGCTCTAAACCAGACGGTTCCCTCGGATTATCTAGTTATAATAGCAGATAAAACACCGGGATCTGGGGTTCTTAATCAAAATTTATCCAAATTTTTACTATCGACCGATACCACAGTAAATGATTCACCTATTCTGGAATTTTCAAAAACGGATATTGAGAATGGTGATATATCCGACTATTCTCAACATCCGATATTTAGATGGAATAATTTTACGCCAACAGACAATGGTATAGTATTAGAAATACCAGGAGGAGCATTTTTTATAGGAGCATCAGGAGGATCTGATATAAGATTTAATGAATTTATAATGAATTCACCGGGAAATATAGAATTTAATTATGGTACTACTTCAGGATCAGGAATATATTCAACGGGTGGATTTGAGATAAATGCTCCAAGTGGGCAATTTAGCATACTAAGTACAAACATAAGTATTACTGGAGGAACATCATCAATATCCGCACCTGTTCAATTAAATCCTAGTTTACCTGATGGAGTTTATAGTACTTATTTATATAGCGGTGGAACCGCTCCAGCTCTAAGAACTACCAGATCAGGTGACACCTTTTCTACATTATCCAATAATGTTTATAATATTAGTTTGGAGTCATCAAATGGTGGTCAGAGAGATTTCTTTATAGATACTAGAGGTAAAATTAGAACTAAGAAAACCGAGACAGGTATATCTTACACTAATACCACACCAGGTGCAACCAGCACTATAACATCACCATACACCGCAAATACCAATTGGTATATGATAACAAGAACTGGTACACCGATAGATTCATCTGTTCTTCAGGATGGTAATACCATGGTCATAAATCCCGTTGTACCAACGAGTGGATTCATAGGAATCGGTATCTATACAGGATCCGACTATTCGCTGGGTACTACCGGTGGTATTGATAGAGGTGAATCTATAGATATAAACATCCTTATTAGTCCTAATTCAGTGTCTTTTCCCAGTAATGGTATAACATTTATTGGAGCAGGAACTACCTCGGGTAACGTAACAAATAGGGTCACGCTTTCGGATATAGCATCATCATTGGATCTCACTATAGCGAGAGGTGTTACCGGGGATAATACAACGGTTTTTTATAGATCATATGGGATAAATGGAGGATCTGGAGGATCTTTTACTATTTGATATATAGTGTAATTACCATTTAATAATATGACAGAGTTACAATTACTTAGAATAGAAGAAGGGGATTCTCAGAATAATATAATCGATAAAATTAATTATAATTTTAGTGGTATAATTGATTTTGGTGGTGGACCTTACGGGAAAATGGGTAAACCTGGTCCCGATGGTAATAAAGGAGCTACCGGACCAATTGGATCCTATGGCGACATAGGACAAAGAGGTAGTATATGGAATATTGGACCAACCCAACCTCAAGGCAGCAATGTATTTACTTCCGATTATTGGATGAATACCGATGAATTTAATAACATATATGAATTTAATGGGAATTCATGGGCATTGAGCGGTATAAATGTAAGATCTAGAGACCTGTTCTATGTAGATGAACCAGTAACAACATCCTCGGGTAATAGCACAAAAAAAGGATATTACATATCATCATCCATACCTTTAAATTATACCACGGTAATCAGTGACGTTCAATTAGCGAGTGGTACGAGTGCAATCTCTCCAAATATCATATCAAATCCACAATATAGTAAATTTGTTATATCAACCGACGGATCAAATCCGAATAAAAATATATTGGAGTTTAGTAAGCACGAATATTCATCGGATTTAACATTTACCCAAAAGACACCTAGATTTTATTGGACTCAGGGTGCAACAGCAGTGGGAGCAAACTATGGACTTAGCTTTCTTAGTGGATATAGATTTGACATAAACACTTCCTCAGATCTATACATTTCCTCTACCTCGTCGGGGGTTAACCTGAATTCAACGGGTCTTAATATATCAACACCGAGTACTTTGCCATTCGGTATAAATGCAACATCAAGGATCACGTTTAATTTTTCGACAGGTTCGGCTATATTTTCAACCAGCAATATAACTTTTGCAGGAGGATTATTTTCGTTAAAAACCCCAATATATTCAGCAACACCGAATGGAACTGTTATACCGACAATGAGTCTAACCTCACTGTCGGCCAATACTGGAAATATTAGATATGTTTACAACTCGACGGGATCAAATGCAATAAATCTTTTGAGAAGCACTCAATCCGGCTCAATTATAAATTATATAGATGGATCCGGATTATTTTATTTTAATAAGAGGGTAAATTCGATACAGAATTCACAATCAGTAACTGCAACAACAACATCAGTAATTTCAGGTACCACAATAGATTGGGTTACTGCTCTTCCATCAATTTCGCTAACGGCAAATGGTAATTATGTGTGGGCAAATAATGGGATGGATCTTGTGGTAACAAAACCAACATCGACCGCAAATCAGAGAGGCCTATGTTTATGGACTCCCGCCACTGGTGGTGCACCTGGTGGAAATGGCGGATGGCTCAAATTATTGGATAATCGTGAAGCTATAAACTTTAGAGTACATAGTAATAACTCCGGTATTTCTAGCTCCGATAATTTTAGATTTATTGGATTAAACACTTCAAATGATCAATCACTAGCACCCAATAATGCAGCATTGCCCAATTATTCCTACGTCGATTTATCAGCAGTAAATGATGTTGGTGCATCGACCATAGATATAACGATAGTTAATATTCAAGGAACTGGATCAACTGCAGGTACGAGGAGATGGTTCAAAGTATATTATTCAGCATGGGGAGGTGGTTTAACAACAAACCGATGTGGTGTACTAACAACATATAACGCAACAGTCTAAATATGCACTTTAATAATAAATATATTTTCCAGGGTGATTCCAAAAGTGAAGCCTTAGCTAAGATCAATTATAACTTCGATCAGATAGTTTCATTTGGTGTAGGACCTAATGGTCATCAGGGTATCAAGGGAGCTACCGGTATATATGGGCCTGCTGGATTTAAAGGAGTTAGAGGTGTTGCTGGAAATAGAGCAACAAAATGGTATAGCCAATCGTCCCAACCCGTGGGAAGCCAAGAATATGATCTATGGATAAATTCAAATACCGCAGATGGTGTAGTTAATCAAAAGGGACCAACTGCTTCATGGATAGACACCGGATATAGACTTTTCAGCTCATCATATTTTAAATCGTATGAGTTTATAAAGGGACCAGCCGGAGTCACTGATAAATATGTGATAGGCTTAAATAATGTTGGTGCATCGGCAGCGTACACCAATCTAGTTATAAGTGATTCTGATATGCCAATATCTGATATAAATCCGAATAACTCCAAGGTTCTAATTTCTACGAACGATCAGACATCATCACCCATAATGGGATTTGCTAAATCTGGTTCTATATCGAATTTGACTCCTTCGTTTTATTGGAAAAATACCGGAGTTCTTGGAGATCTTGAGTTTAGATCCGGAGGCATATTTAGAATAACCTCATTACTTAGCACCTCAATAAATACTGCGGGTGCAAGATTAAGTATGTCTGGAAATAGAGTAAATTCAACCTCCCTAAATTATAGCTTATCTGGTGTAGGTGATTTTAACATATCATCGAATAATACGATTGGTGCTGGTACATTCTTTAATGTCAATTCCTCCAATTTAGTTTTTAATCAAATAGCTTATGATCATCTTGGCTCAATTGTAATATCTGCTGCAACTGGATCTTATCTATTAAATAATACACCAACCACGACATTCCCTGGAACCAATATTGAGCTGGAGGTAGGAAGTTTAAATAATTCAATATTCGAATTTACCGGAATAGGTGGAGGTAGTATTCTTTCAGCTAAGCCTAGAGGAACAGTTTCGAGCGGTAATTTTGCGCAAACGATATTCGGCTCAACCGGTGGAGCTACAGGGGGAACCGCTGGACCTTATTCATATAATGTAAAGAGGCTTCAACAAATATCGCAAAATACGATAGCTGAGACGAATGTTAAATTGTATAATTCTGTTGCAACCGCCAATCTAGGAAATGTTTTTGATTTAAGAAATCTTTCCTTCTGGGAATCTGATGTTGTGGTGGTTACTCCACTTTCGTATACTAGAACCGGTGGAGTGTATTTATATGTTCCCTCGAATTATACTCAAAATATGTATCCGGTGTATTCTTATAATAGATCAAGGACATTTAGAGTAATGTTGGATAATAGGGATACCGATCCGGGAGGCAGAAATATACTTGGCCTCATTATTGATTTTAACCAATTTGTTTCTAGCATAGGTACGGTGGTAAAAACATATGTTCCCTTTGCATCTACGTCATGCCAATATGTTGATCTTAATTGGATAGCATATGCTAATGCAAACAATGGTAATACAAGAATATTCTGGAAGACATGTGACGGTAGAGGAGGCCATTTAGATTTAACTAATTTATATTCAGTAGGAGAAACGCCTCCACCTTCTAGTGGACCTGTAGGTGGTACCGTTCCTACGAGTGGTGGTGGATCCGCACCTGTTGGTGGTGGAGGAGGTGGAGGATGTCCAACCCCTAATATGCCTATTATGATAAGCCCTGAATTAAGTATATTAGCTGGTGATCTTGAAATCGGAAATGAAATATATACTATACATGAAATTAGTAACGAATGGGGTTATTATAAAGTTTCATATATAGAAACTACGATACAGCCTATAGTTTCTGTAAATATAGGAGGAAAAATATTAACCGTTTCCGATACGCATAAATTTTTATTAAGCTCTGGTGATTATGTTTCTGTTAGTGAAATTGAGATAGGAAGCGAAATAAAAACAATGAACGGAACTTCAATACTTGAATCGGTATATGCTATTGGAAATGGGGAGGTACTAAAGATAGAGATCGAGGATGCACATACATATGTTATTGATAGTATCATATCACATAATAAAATAGTACAATCAATCTCGGCAGCTGAATAATAAAAAATAAAAATAAAACTATATGAAAAATTTAACATCTGATGAAAAAAATGAAATACTTGATCTATCCAGGGATTTCGTATCAATACACCATGAAATTGTTGTAGTTGAAAAAGAAATTAAAAGATTGGAGGAGCTATCTTCCGAACTAATATCAAGATTGAATGAATGTAGGGAAAGAGAATCAACATTTACCAATAACTTATCTGCAAAATACGGAGAAGGCTCATTAGACGCTGTTAATTTGGCATGGAAAAAAGAAGAATTAGTAAATGAAGTACTTTAATAAGGAGACGATTTCAAAAGTTGGTAATATAGTTACCAGCAGATTTTTTATGCTAGCTATGCTAGTTATATTGGTTCTATTGTTACTTAGACAATGTGGTGAGGCAGATAATGCTAAAGCTGAAGCACTGAGGGAGCATAATAATTATCTGGCATCTCTGGATAGTGTGAGAACAATTAAGAATGACATGGGTCATTTAATACAGGAGAAAGCAACATATGAATTAAAAGCATCGGAGCTTTCAGAGGAACAAAGAAATCTGATTGAGCAGTTAGGTCTTAAATCAAGCGGAAGGGGTAATACTCCAAACTCAGTAATTAATATGATAGCCGAGATTAGAGATAGTATTAACGTTCAATCAACAATCGTAAAGGACCCAAACGGGGATGAATCAATAACATTTGTACATAATCCACAAATGCCCGGAAATAATAAATTAAAAATTGATGGTAAGACACCATATGTTGTTGAAATACGTGTGGATCCAACAGATTCTACCAAGTACATAGCATCCGTTATACCAGGTCTTACTTCATTAATAATGGAGCAGAATATAGATATAACAACCGGAATCTATAGAGATCCAAAAACTAAAAGAATGATGACGAGAGTTAGCACAACATATCCAGGTCTTACTTTCAATGATATAAATTCATTCGACATAACAGATAGTCCAGATACTAGAAAAGCTTTAAAAGCTGCTAGAAAGGAATTTGGATTTGGTGCCCAATTGGGATACGGACTTTCTGGATCAAATTCGGGAATAACTCCTGGATTTTATATAGGTATCGGTTTACAATATTCACCTAAGTTTTTACAATTCGGAAAATAATATAAAAAATGGCATTTACAACTACATCTAAATTTGTTCAGATAACACCATATCTCCTGATGGAGTATATGTACGCTGATGAACCAACCCCGGAGACATATTTTGTTAATAACGGACCTGTTACTGTGGGGTACGACAAGTTGGTAAATGGTTACATGAATAATAACGTACAGATATTTAATAGCGAATCCGACTATTCAATAACACATAATACCACCGAGAATAGTGTGGTGAGAATAGGCGAGAGCTCATTTGTTACTCTAGATTCAAATCTAATTATACCCTTTAATGACTATAGCGACGATTTAACTAATACCATTGATCTACCTATAACATTTCCTTCGAATATACAGGTTATCTATGACACTGTTAGATATCACATTAGAGCGGGATATAATCTAAATAATATAGATGGTATCATAATGGGAATAGAATATCAGGATCAGAATCTTGAATTTGTTACCGTTTCACAGATTCTAATAAAAAAAGGGACTGAGCAGGATTATTATCTAAATCCAAGCCCAGTTACTATAGGTTCTAATATCTATGATAAGTATTTTGAAATAAAAATACCGAATTTAAAAGATATGGGGGATAAGTATTTAACTGCATCTAATGTTTTTAAACCTCAGACCCTTGCATCTTTAATAAGTTCCAGTGGCGAGGGATTTATATACGGCTCTCCTATCAGAATAAGTGCTTGGCAAGTTCAGAATACTGTTGATTTCAATGGATATCAGAGGTATAATTCTTCCCTGATATCTACTTTGTCACTAGAACAAGAGGATCCATTCTCTAACATAGGAGCAACCATAAAAGAATCAGATCAGGGGCAATTCTTTGAATATTATGCAACAGATAACGAAGGATTTATAGAGGACTTTATTCTCTTTCAGAATTCGATCGGTAATTCATATTATATAAGTCATGAAATAGAGGTTCTTGAACAAATTGGGGCTGCTTTTATACAGACTTCGCAGTTTCAATCAATACAAACTACCGCATACGATCTGCCTAATTATTATAGACCAATAGTTAGAAATGCTGGTGTTGCTGCTAGTTTTACACTAAGATATACTATGTCATTAGTTAATAATGTTAATCAAAATAGAACTATAAGAATATCAACATATACATCATCTAATCCTTCTCAATGGGGAACTAATATAACACCGATATCACTTAGCAACTTCCCGCAGGTTCAGAAGATTTATAATAGGATTTATTCACAGGCTGACATTAAGCTGGGTAACAATAATCAGGGAAAGATAAGAGAAATAGTTAAATATAGTAATGTTTTTATAGATCAAAATTATGTTACTGCAACTATAAATAATCTAATTTTCGTTGATAATACTTTGAGTAATATTGACGGAGCGGGAAATAGTACAGCGTATGGTACGGGAAAACTAACTATAGCAATATCACCTTTTGATAATTTCTATAAATTTAAGTTTATTAAAAGTGGTCCATCCGGAGATCCGGTTGCAATAGATCTTAGTAGCTCAGGTAAATTTAATTTATCCTTTGTTAATCCAAAGGGTAATAAAATACAGATACCGTCATTGGACGATAGGGGTGTAGCTAATCCATTATCTGGTGAATTAGCATTTAAAATAGACGAGTCAATATCTATGCAGATATTGCAAGTGACTGACAGGAGATTTTTTATTACTAACGGCACAACCATAAACCCAGCATCAGGATCAGTTTCCGGAAGTGAAACCATAAGGGTTGCTTCCGGGGTAAGTGATAACGTTCTTGAGAAGAGAATAGAGAGCGTAGTTGCTACAAGAAGAGCAGAGAACCAATCAATAGCAAGTGTGGGTAATAGTGTGAGCATTACTGGATCTACACTGGCTAGCACTGTTGGTAACACAAGCTCAGTTATGTATTGGGGATATTGGAAAAAAGACGGCGAGGAGGACTTTGTAACAGGTGCAACTGCTGCTCCTGCTCCTGTTATAACAACATCCGGAAGTGGAACTGGTATAATAGGTACATTGGCTCCTGCTATATCAATAGTTAAATCTATACCTCCTTTATCATTTACATCGGGACAAGCTTCACTTTTAACCTCTCCTGGAACGAATACATCTCAGTCATTGAAAGGTAATACTCTTATCTCCGCACTAAGCGCTGAAATGGCAGGATATAAAGCTATAGGTTGGGCTGATTCGACAATAATGCAATATTTCTTAAATCCGGGTAAACCTGGATATATTAAATATCCTAATCTAACCAAGTCTGATTTTGTTAAGGCTGCTAATGGTATACTTTCACCTGCTAGCATTTCTTCGATCTCTGTACAATAATAAAAATATAGACCAGAAATGATATTAAATTCAAAGCAGAACAGTTTTTATTTCGTGTTCCCAAAGGGATTCTTTCCGGAGAAGGTTATTAACAAGTATCTTCCCTATATAAAGAAACAACCGGTTCCTTATGACACTATACAAAACTATGTGAATAGTACAATACAATCAATAGGATTTCCTGGTATGTCAATCGATTCGGTTGAACAAGTTAGACCATTAGGTAAAAAAATAACATACAAGAGTTCAACCCCCGTACAGGAGCTATTTTCTAAGGATTTTAGTGTTCAGTTTAGGTTAGTTGATGGGTTTATTAATTATTTTATAATGATGGACACAATTCTGCATTTTTTAAATTTTGCCAATGAACAAATATTTATACAGAATTTACCAATAAGAATCATGGATAGCGAGGGAAATATAGTGGTATCCGTTACTTTTAAGGAAGTTACACTTACCTCATTTTCTGAGTTCGAATTAAACTATACATCAAATGCTGCACAAGATGCAAGCTTTAATGTTGGATTCAAAGCTAACTTTATAGATATAGTTTTCGAATCGAAATAAGATATATACATAAATAAAAACAAGATATGAAGACATTCACAGATCTAAAAAAGATTAACGAAATGAAATACGGTCAACCACTTTATAGTGAAAAGGACCACATGAAGAACTTATTAGTTGCAGCTTCTGGAAATGACCAGAGAGTTTTAAATGATATTGTTGATTGTTTAACAGAGGATCAGATGAAAAAGTGTTTCGATAAACTTTCTAAAGTTTATAATTATACTGGAAGTACTGGACAAAAGATCGCTCCTAGTATATAATTATATGAATTTAGTCGGAATAGACTTTTCTATAAACTCCCCCGCTTTCTGTTGCCTAGTTGATGGTAAATATACCTGGGGATCTATAACAAGATCGGACAGAAGCGAGGAATCACTCTCCAAGAACACCAAGAAACCATATCACATATTAAGTTGTGAGGATGATTTTGAGTTGATATTTTTGGATAAAAAAGATCTCCCTGAGAACTATTCAGTGAGGGAAAGAATTAAAATAACCTATTTCCTTGATATAGTTGATACCTTATGGAAATCAATAATATCTATAATGGGTGATAAGCCATTCCATGTTGCGATGGAGGGTTTAAGTTTTTCTTCTAATGGTAATTCGCTAATTGATATCTCAATGGCAACCGCACTATTAAGAGAAAGAATAATTAATGATATTGGCGTTGATAACTTTCATGTATTCTCACCAACATCGATTAAAAAATATGCGGTAAAGGGAAATGCTAAGAAGGATGAACTTTATCATGCGTTATGTAATTATATTGAAGATGAAACAAATTTATTTATCTTCTCTAGAATACTAGAAAGCAATAAGGAGGAATGGATAACTGGTAAAAAGGTTGTTAATAAACCAATCGACGATATTGTTGACGCAACTTGGATTAATTTGTATTTAAAGGAAGAATTAAAAGAATTTTATGGAATTAAAGGAAATATTAAAAACACATCTACAGGAAGCCTCTAGCATTCTAAATGACTTCATTAATAACGACGAGTATCTAAACTCCGTAACAGAGGCAGCCGAAACAATCATCACATCATTAAGTAACGGTAATAAAATAATTTCTGCAGGAAATGGCGGGTCTATGTGCGATGCTATGCATTTTGCAGAGGAGCTTAGTGGAAGATATCGTGATAACAGAGAAGCTTTAGCTGCTGTTTCTATATCTGACCCTAGCCACATAACTTGTGTTGGTAACGATTATGGATTTGACCAGATTTTTTCTAGATATCTTGATGCTATTGGAAACGATGGAGATGTATTTTTCGGAATAACGACTTCAGGAAATTCTGATAATATCACTCGTGCAATAGTTACTGCCAAAAGAAAAGGAATGAAGGTTGTTATACTCACCTCAGACCGTCCGGAAAGCGACGTAAGACTGCTTTTTAGCCACCTTATCGATAACACCATACTAACACCAGTAAATAAATATGCGGACCGTACGCAAGAACTACATATCAAAATAATACATTCCCTGATTGATATGATAGAGCGCCAATTGGGAATGAAATAAAATCAATAAAAAGAAACAAAAAGCAAACAAAAAAGTAAAATTTAAAATTAAAAGAAAAATTATGAGTAATTTAGACATTTTCAATTTGGACGCAGAGGCGTTCGTAACGAAAGCAAACGCAGTAGAATCAAAAGATTCAGAATTCTATAAACCATATCCTGAAAACGGTAAGGATGGTGTTTATAAATCTTTAATTAGGTTTGTACCTAATCCAGCAGATCCAGCAGTATCTAAGGTTCACAAATATTATGTGTATTTGAATGATCCAGTATCAGGAGACGGATTTTCAGCTGATTGTCCATCAACTGTTGGTAAGAAATCAATTCTTAAAGATATGTTCTGGAAGCTAAAGAATTCGCATTCTGCTGCAGATCAAGAATTAGCTAAGAGCTTCTCAAGAAAAGAGGATTTCTATTCGTTAGTTCAAATCGTTCAGGATAAGAATAAGCCTGAATTGGAGGGCAAGATCATGATATTCAAATTTGGTAAAAAATTGAATGATATGATCGAGGCACAACTTAAACCAGAATATGGAGATTCTTGTAATCCTTTCGATCTTTTCGAAGGTAGAGAATTCGCATTAAGTGTTAGAAAAGTTGGTGAATGGAACAACTATGATCTTTGCTCATTTGTAGGTGAAAAAAATGCAATTAAGATCGATGGAGTTTCTATGAAGAAATCTCAAGAAGATATGACAAAAATCCTTGATTATTTAAACGAGGGACCTAAAAATCTATCAAGTTTCGATTACAAGGACTGGGATGATGATATGACAGAGAAAGTTATGAGCGTTATACGCAATACCGTACCTGACCAAAGATTAGTTAATGAGATCGTTGGTAGTGTTGCTTCATCTCCTGCAAGAACTGCTCCAGCTCAATCGGCTCCAGCTCAATCGGCTCCAGTGAGAGAACAAGAGTCAACTTCTGGTGATTTATACGCTGAGGTTTCGCAGACAAAAGTTGCAGGACATGTAGAAAGAACTGAATCTTCTGCTCCTGCAAATAACAGTAGCTCTTCATTAGAAGATCTTTACGCAGACCTTTAATAAATTAAAACTAAAAGGGAACAACCTTCTTGGGTTGTTCCCTTCTTTTTATTATGCAACAAGGAAAAATAGAAGAATTAGTAAGATCAGTATTAGCAAAGGAATTTGCCGGTGATCCTAATAAACAAATAGTTTATAAGGGAGGTAACCGACTTAATTTCTCTTGCCCATATTGTGGCGATTCTCACGACTCTAAGAAAAAAAGAGGAAACTTCTATTTAGATACTCTCGGATATAAATGCTATAATGGAGGATGCGGTATATTCAAGGATGCAATTAGCTTCTTCAAGGATTTTTCAGTCCATAGCAAATTAAACGGTACGGAAAGGGAGGAAATAAGAAGTGTACTGGAGGAAGTTAGAGGAACTAGAAGAACAGTATATGGTAAGGTTGATATAAGCTATTTCTTTGATAATGATATTACTGACCTGTTAATTTCGAGGGAAACTTTTATGTCTAAACTAGGATTAGTTGAGGTATATGGATCCAATATACAAAGATATGTTACAAGGAGACATCAGAAGCTAGATAAAAAGTTTGCTTGGGATAGTAAATACGAGAGGCTTTTCCTCTTTAATTTAACACCAGACGATAAAATACTAGGCCTCCAAGTTAGAAATATGAATTCTATTAAGGGTTCAGCTAAATATCTTACTTATAAGCTAAGCGGAATATATGAGAAATTACTTAAGGTAAAAGATCAGGATTTCATAGATAGGGTAAGAGCCGTTGATCCTATATCACATGTTTTTGGGATAGGTAATTTAGATTTTTCTTCGGATATAACTGTATTTGAAGGCCCGATGGATTCATTCTTTTGGAACAATTCAGTTGGATTATGTTCTCTGGAAAATAAATTTCCGTTTGAGGTTGACAATGTCAGATATTGGTATGACTGGGATAAAGCTGGTATAGAAAGAACAATGGATCTATTAAGCAAGGGACACACAGTTTTTAACTGGGGTAAATTTCTGGAAGAGAATAATATAAACAAAAATAAAAAATGGGATCTTAATGATTTGGTTATACATTTAAGAACCACTGGCAAGAAAATTAAAAGACTTGATAACTATTTTACCAATGACATTTTAGATCTTGGATATTTTATAAATGGATAATTCTAATATACATATAGATCTCACAGATGATTGGGAAAAAGAGGTTACCCGAAGATCGTCTAGCAAGATAAAATTTCCTATAAAGGTAATAGAGTCTGATCTATATGGTGTGAATACTGAATTTTCTGAACCTAAAATATCGGATCCTAAAACTGAAGGTAAAAACGAAATATCAAAAAACGTAAGAGTTGTTGATTTATCGGGCAAGAAAAAACAAAAAACAAAAACAAATCTATTCTAATATGTCTACAGAGCAAAAAAGCGACTTTAATAAAATCTTCGAAACCGAGAGGAACGAATGGAGAGAAAAGATCCAGATAATAGCAATACAAATGAAGGATATACAGACCCTAGCTAAGGCTCAGGTTGATCTATTTAGTCAGAGACAGGTATTACTTGAATATAGTTATAAACTGGCATCCATTGTATCCAAGCTTAATTCTAAATACAGAACTGAAAAATCCAGAAAGATGAAGGATTATTCTGAAAGGAGTGATGTTAGATACGGATCTAATGAGAAAACAGTTCTGATCGAGGGAGATTTAAGCGAGATATCAGAAAAGATAGAATTAGTTGAAGGACATAGAAAATTCATAGACCAAACAATACAAACCACCGATCACATGCTATACGGGGTGAAAAGCAGAATATCACTGGAAGACTACTTAAGAGGGTCTACGGTGAAATAGAAATAACTAATTTATATGTTAAAATTTCAAGTTTCAGAAGACCAACAATGGATGATATTAATTGAATCCCTGGACGAGGTCGAGAAAAAACAATTAGATATATCACTAACTCAAAAGATCCATAACTTCTATTTCCATCCATTGGTTAAGAAAAAGATATGGGATGGTAACATATGCTTTATAGAGAAGAAAGGAAATATGTGGAAGGTTCCTATTGGATTATGGAGAGAGGTTCTTGAGATAGGTGAGAAGTATAAAATCGATATGCAAATAAAAGGCATAGAGGAGATTATTATAAGGGACATAACACTAGAGGATTTTACTACATGGGTGAATGAATTTTTTGAGGATGGTATAGGCGGAGATCCTGATAAGAAGCCTAGAGATTATCAAATAGAGACAGCTTGGAAAATTATAAGATATAGATACTCAATTTCGGAAGTAGCCACTTCATCGGGTAAGACATTAATATCATTTATGATATTTGCTTATCTTAAATCCAAGGGACTTATTAAAAAATATATGATGATAGTTCCCAATAATAATCTAGTTTTTCAGGGAAGCGATGATTTTGAGGATTACGGTATAGAAAAACTAGGTGTTAAAATACAACAAATCGGAGGTGGAAGTAAGCTTAGGGAAGGATGTGATGTCATTATGGGTACATTCCAATCATTAGTGAAGAAGGAGCCAGAATTTTTTGCTGATGTTGATGTTGTTTTTGTCGATGAAGCACACCATACGAACTCAATGTCCATCAAGAAAATAGTTGCAAATTGTATGCACTCTAAATGGAGATTTGGTCTAACTGGAACATTAACAAAGAAAGGAACAGCTGATTATATGACAATACAGCAGTTTCTGGGCCCATTGGTTGTCGAAATACCTCCTAGCTATCTTTTCGATAATAATTATGCGACCCCGGTTTCTATAAAAGTTGTTATTATGGATTGGCTTGATGATGAATATAAACAGAAACTTGCGGATATAAAGCTTAATAATTCCAATAAATTTTCGGATAAAAAAATTGAGGGAAATGAGTTTTATAATATAGAGAGGAAGCTAGTTATAGAGAGTAGAAAAAGACTTAATTATATAGTTGATTTTATCAGCAAGAGTTCCAAGAATTCACTGGTATTGTTCCAATCTGTTAAAGACGAATATGGTAAGCAGATATGGAATTTATTAAGAGAGAAAAACTCGGATAAGGAGGTTTTTTATGTCGAGGGTGGAACAAACGAAGCACTAAGAGAGGAATATAAAACTAGAATGAGCTCTGGTGAAAATAAAGTTCTTATAGCAACCTATGGAACATTCTCAACTGGTATTTCTATCAACAATCTGCATAATATATTTCTGGTTGAATCATATAAGAGTGAGGTTCTAATCAAACAAAGTTTGGGTAGGGGTATGCGTAAGATGGACGGGAAGGACAAAGTAAACATTATAGATTTTGTAGATGACTTTAGTACGAAGAATTATTTGAATTACTTAATGAAGCACAGTCTGGAAAGAATGGAGATATACAAGAAGGAATCTTTTGATTACAAAATATACAAAGTTAAACTTTAGTTTTCATTAGGATATATACAGAAAACATTTTAATTATGATAATGAAATCATTTTCTGAATTTACCAATAATAGCATATCGGAAGCTAGCTATGAAGGAAGTGCTGGTAAGACAACTTTTAGTAGATGGCTTAGAGATATGAACACGAGAGTTGCTGATGATATGAAAGATTCCAATTACTATTCTAGTTATTATGACTCCGATGACAAATATCAAGCAGCAAGAAGAGCAACTAATTTAATACCTAATGCATTTAGATTGATCACTGGAGCTGGAGCTGCTGTTGCAGATTTTTTAACACCTAAGGGATCAAGCAAGGAGGAGAAGAACTCAAATAAATTTACTAAGGACGAATTAAGAGCCAAAAAGACAGAAATTCTTAATAAATGGGAAAGAGATCATATTGGCGATAAAAAAGTTACTGACTCTGATGCTGAAAAGTTCTATAAATCTGGTGTTATTAAGGGTAAAAAATATTTTGGTAAGGATTTTGATCCAGCAAACCCTAAGAATAAGGAAGAAGAAATGTACACTGATTATATGAATGGTATAATGGAGAGGTATTATAAAAAGACAACTAATGCACAATAAAGCGGTATCATTTAACAACTTTGTAATTTTATTGGAAGGCGGCGCTGCTATCAAAACTTCCAGGAGAATAAGGGAGGACGAATTCGAGGGAACATTAGCTTCGATAAAGGATGTGTTATTGCCTATTATTGGGGTGGATCCGAATCCAAATTCTTCTGAATACATCGTTATTGGAAGCATAGGAAAAAAGAAAAACCCAGATGATACCTCTGGTGATCTTGATCTTGGTATAGATTCGAATTTATTTAATGTTCCGATGAAGGAAGTATCCGGGTATATTTATTCACTATTAAGTGGATCTGATGAAATGATAACCAAACTAGGATTTGAGCCAGAAATAAATCACCTGAAAGGTCTAAATATAGTTAGCATAGGTTGGCCTATCAACGGTGACCAAAATAATGGCATCGTACAGCTAGATTTAATTCCGGTTGCTGATATAGAATGGGCAAAGTTCATCTATTACTCTCCTGATTATAAAACTTCCGAAAGCAAATATAAATCTGCACACAGAAACTGGCTACTTGCTGCTATATTAGCAATACGTAGAATGGTATTGGATGTTAATGATGCAGGTGAAGTTATGGATTATGATTCACCGGTATTAATATTAAGCGACGGACTATATTGGCATACTAAATCATATAGAGGTAAATTGAAACCTAGATTAAAAAATGCAGCCAAAATAAGTGGAAGTGAGAGATTTGTTACTAGAGATCCTCAAGAATTTATAGATTTTGCTCTAGGTTCAGGATATACTATTAATGATGTTAAGACATTTGAAAAATTACACCAGATTATAAGTTCACCTAATTTTGAACTGTATGATAAGGTTGATGAAATAGAGGAAAAGTTCCTCGAATATATTACTAGAGCAAATTTAGAGAGGCCCTCCGAAATAAAAAGAGCTTAATATTATATAAATATAAAGATAAAATTAAAATTAAATATGTCTGGAATTAGCCACTTATATGATATTTACCATAAGAAAGGAAAAGAGTTTATAGATAATCTTTTCAGCACTTATGTAACTGTTAATGAAAAAATGGATGGATCTGCTTTTGTTTTCGAAAGAGATTCTAATGACGGTAAATTTGTATTCTATAAGAGAGATCAGAGAAATCCGATAACGATGGTTGATAGAACTCTTATGAAATATTATGAGAAACCTATCCAGTATATAGAATCTTTAAGTCCACATACAATAAGTAAAATACCAAGAGGTTGGAAATTTGGATTGGAATATTTTGCTAATAATAAGCCGGTCGAGATTGCTTACGATAGAATGCCAAAGAACAATCTTATATTATCTTATGTTAGTCCTAAGGATACTAAACAACCCAATAATTTTATAAACGACAAGGAGAAATTAGATACCTGGGCAGATCTACTGGGGGTTGAAAGACCACCGATTATTTTTCAGGGATATCTTGATGATGAGCAGAAAGAAAAAATATTAGATTTCTTAAGAACACCATTTGAAGATCTTGTATCTGAATATAAGACTAAAAGTTTTGTTAGGTATATTATAGGTGTACTAAATCCTGAGGCTAAGGAAAGCGCATTAAACGACGATCTTGATAAGGCAATAGAAGGTATAGTTTTTAAATTTGGCGACGAGAAAGGTGAAGGCGAGACTGTTGTTTCAAAGATGGTGGATCCGGTATTTACCGAAATGGCAAAAAATAAAACCAAATTAAAGATTGAAAATAAACCTAGTGATTTTTTAGGTCTTACCGTTCTTGATGTTATGAATTTTATATTAGAATCTGGAGTTGATTCTTTTAGGATCGAAGGTGATTCTGAAGACGAGAGATACATTTCATTTGTTTCCGATGTATTTTCTAAATTCCTTGATGAATATGGATATAAATATAAGGGTGCGGATTTTCAAGAGCCTGACTATTTAAAAAAGGAAGAGTTCAGACTAAATAAATCTTTAATAAGAGATAGAAGGGTTCTTAGCTATCTTGAGCAGGATGATTCATATGAAT
>Ga0114982_1000093_pt1 | contig 41965 bp, 31 predicted proteins | sample Shrwel_input2_FT_FD_87183 | JGI IMG/M metagenome (GOLD analysis project Ga0114982, IMG submission 87183) | Subsurface microbial communities from deep shales in Ohio, USA - Utica-3 well 1 S input2 FT | ecosystem: Environmental > Aquatic > Deep subsurface > Shale gas/oil reservoir > Produced... | reverse complement strand
TTAATTATTTAGAAGGTAAGGGCGGCGATAACCAAAAATTCCGCTCGACAACATATCAGAAACATCAAATCCGGCAGAATCACCAAATCCTTTTAACACAAACCGTAACGCAATACCGCTATCGAGTTTCACCGGATAGTTCAGGTTGTTGATTGCCACATCAAGATTGGTTTCAATCTGACGGCGGGCAACCAGCCGAATAGCCCAGCAACAGGATTCATATTGGATGCCGATATTGGCTTCAATCATCCGGTCATGCTCAATATCACGATAATAACTGGCGACCGCCTGCCATTGTGCCGTGATTGGCATAGTGCCGAGGGCACCCAACTGAACAATTTCGTTATCTGAGACATCCCGGCTGTAACGATGGTTCAATTGCAACACTTTTTTATCATCAGCCCGGTAATCCAGCGTCACGCTACTTTTAACCATCCGATTTGTTTTGGCATCATATTGCAGACCGCTGTTCAAATACCAGCGTTGTTGCCAGTGCAGCAATGTTTCGGCAGCAAAAATAGATTCTGTGGCCGAAATGGGTTGGGCCAGCCGTTGCTCTGGTGGTTTTGGATCGGATAAAAACAGGATCTGGCCCATACTAAAACGGAAACGCTCAGTATCCTGTTGATCATACAATCGGGTGGTCCAGCCTATAGTCAGTTGATTCGCATCGTTAATCCGGTCTAAACCTGAATAACGATTTTCGCGGAATAAGCCGTAATAGTCGTCCTGCAGCCTGGTTGTATCGTACAAACCAATGTTGTTCTGTTCGCGGTACGGGATATACAGATACTGCACCTGTGGCTCCAGTGTCTGCAAATAAGGTTGTTCAAACCAATCGGTATCCCGTTCGAAATTCAGTTTGCCGTTGAATCTGATTTTCGGAATAGAACGTTGCACTGAGTCGTCAATCGTCTGTAACTGCGGATTAGGTTGTAGCGACCGGATATCCTGCTGGTAATAAGTCTGTAGCAAGCTGCTTTCAACCATCAGCTCCATCGCCGGTGTGTAATAGGGCAACCTGATACTGGGTTCAAGGTGCAACCGGTCTGCGCTCTGGATCAGTTGTTGATCATTCTCAAAATGGGCATATTGACCACTCCAGAGAAACTCCAGTCCGGCTCCGAGAGGAGTAGGTTTGGCGGCTTTGATATCAAGCTGTGGTAGCGCTGCGTAAGAAGATTGATAATTACCAAGGGTTTCAAACCCCTGCAACCGTAACTCTGAACGAACTGCATCGCCGTAATAACTCAGACCAGCCTGGCGATACAGTTGGGTATCACTCTGGTTATTAATATCTGAACCCAGCTCAGTCAGATAACCATCATCGCTGACGTCGGTAAAATCGACACTGGCGCGCCAGCGTGAATTAAAGTCGGCCAGATGCTGGAAATTCGCCAAATAGCGGCTGCCAAAAGCGGTTGGTTTTTCCTGATCTTTGTTCAGGTATTCCAGATGCAAAGCACCGCGATGTTGTGCTGTTAGATATCTGAATTCCGATTTAAGCTGAGTACCGCGTTCACTCATATAACGTGGAGTTAGGGTTAAATCATAATTCTCTGCCAGATTAAGATAATACGGCAGTTCAATATCCAAACCTAGCTTCTGTGAGCTGCCAATTTTGGGGAATAACAACCCGGTTTTGCGTTTATTGCTGACCGGATAAGTCATATACGGCAGGTACAACACCGGAATGTCCTGCACCCGGATCACTGAATTCCAGGCTTCACCCCAGCCATCATCGGCATTAATCTGAATTTTTTCGGCGGTGATGGCCCAGCCCTTATCGCCTTCAGGGCAAGTGGTAAAACTGGCCTGATTCAGTTGTACTTGTCGATCCGATGCTGTGAGCTCACTGGCATAACCCCGTCCAGCTTGGCTTAAAAAACGATATTCGGCATCTTTTAACAACACTTTGTTTTCCGCCATTTTGGCGCTGAAAGAACTGCTGCTGACTTTGAGCATGGAGTTGTAATAACTGATGCCACCATCGGCCGACATGCTTTGTTGCTCATTACTGAAATGTGCATTGGGAGCGGTCAGCAAGGTATCGGCAAAACTAAGGGTGACGTTACCGGCAAAACTGGCGGTTTGGTTATCCAGAATTTGGGCGTGGTCTGAGTCAATTCGCAGACGGTTGTCGGATTTATCCAGACCGCTTACCGCTGCTGGTATGGTTAAAGTCGGATAACATTGCTGCACAGGCGCGTTGACAGGAGTCTGCTCCTGCGCCAGTGCTTGTGTTGACATGGCAGCAATCGCCAATATTACCCATTGATTGATAACAGTTCGTTTCATCCAGCAATCTCAAAGTTTGTGCTGTGTTGGGTGCGGGACGGCAAAACAGCAAGGTCGTTATAATAAAGCAATTTTCTGGTTGTTGCTAATCGGATATAGTGCAGCCTTTGACTATGCGGGAGCAAAAAGTGTCCGAGCGTTTGAGAATAATTGCTAATTTTTTGGCAGGGGTCTGGCCTGAGCAGACTTATACCTTGTCAGCCATCAGTGGTGATGCCAGTTTCCGCCGTTATTTCCGCGTCAGCACGGCTGCTTCTGCAGCAACAAGCCGGCATTATGTGCTGATGGATGCTCCTCCGGCGCTGGAGGATTGCCAGCGGTTTATCGCAGTACAACAAGCCTGTCATCACGCCGGACTCCGAGTGCCTGAGATCGTTGCTGCCGATGCTGCCCAAGGCTTGCTGCTGTTGGAGGATCTGGGTGATCAATTGTTGATGCAGCAGCTTAATCATGACAATGTCCGGCACTGGTATCAGTTGGCGTTAACGCAATTGGCAGATATCCGTGCGATCCACGTCACCAGCCAAGGGCCTTTACCGCTGTTTGACCGCGCTTTTTTATTGCGTGAAATGCAGTTGTTTATTGATTGGTTTGTGATCAAGCATTTGCAGTTGGAGCTCAGTCCGGCGGAAACGCAGATGTTGCAACAACAATTCGAATTGCTGGCCGACTCAGCGCTGCAACAGCCGCAAGCGGGTATGCATCGGGATTACCACGCCAGAAATCTGATGGTGTTGGCGGATGAACAGCTGGCGGTGATTGATTTTCAGGATATGGTGTTAGGTCCTGTCAGTTATGATGTGGTGTCGTTATTAAAAGACTGCTACATCCGCTGGCCACAAGCACTGGTACAGGAACTGGCTACGGCTTATTTCCTGCAATTGCAACAACAGGGTGTCTATACTGCCGATTGGACGCAAGCTCGATTTTTGCGCAGTTTTGATTTAATGGGTTTACAGCGGCATTTAAAAGTCTGTGGCATTTTCAGTCGTTTGTATCATCGCGATCAAAAAACCGGTTATCTGCCGGATTTACCCAGAGTGCTGAGCTATGTGCTGGAGACTGCGTCGACTTATCCGGAATGTGCCGCGCTGCATCAACTGCTGCAAAGTAAAATTCTGCCGCGTTTTCGTGAGATTTCATGATGAAAGCGATGATTCTTGCGGCCGGGCGAGGCGAGCGGATGCGGCCGCTGACGGACAGCCTGCCTAAACCTTTGTTGCCGCTGGCGGCCAAACCGCTGATTGTCTATCACATTGAAGCGCTGGCCAGAGCCGGTATCACCGATATTGTGATTAATCATGCCTGGCTTGGGCATTTGCTGGAACAGCAATTAGCAGATGGCCGCCAATTTGGTGTCCGTTTACAGTATTCTGCCGAAGGCGAAACCGGACTGGAAACTGCCGGCGGCATTCGTCTGGCCCTGCCACTGCTAGGGAATGAACCATTTCTGGTGGTCAATGGCGATATCCACACTGACTTTGATTTTGCGACTTTACTGGCACAACCTGTGGCAGATGTATTGGCACACCTGGTACTAGTGCCTAATCCGCCGCAACACCCTGCCGGTGATTTTGCTTTGCTGGCAGATAGTGGTTTAGTGGCCGCCTCAGGTGCAGTTCAGCATACCTTCAGTGGTATGGGCGTATATAGGCCAGAGTTTTTCAGCACAGTGCCAGCTGGACCGCAAAAGCTGGCACCATTTTTACGTCATGCCATGCAATCGGCGTTGGTCAGCGGACAACTTTATCAGGGGTATTGGGCTGATATTGGCACCCCAGAGCGCTTGGCACTGGCAGAGCATTGGCAGTTGCAGTCGGAACGAGGTCAGCATGTGGGGTAAAATTTTAGGCGCTTTATTTGGCATGGCGCTGGCTAAATGGCCAGGGATGTTGCTGGGTCTGTTAATAGGGCATTGGTTTGATCGGAGCTTTCGTTCTTCCTTTGAAAATGCGGGTGGTTTTGCCGCCTTAAAGCGTGAATCCGCCGATCCGCAGGGGCTGTTTATGTACAGTACCTTTGCGGTGATGGGGCATTTGGCGAAAGCGGATGGGGTGGTGACTCAGGCTCATATCGATAAAGCCAATTTATTTATGCAACAGCTTGGTTTGGATAGTACGCAGCAACAAGAAGCACAGCGTGCTTTTCGGGAAGGCAAAGCGGCCGATTTTCCGCTGCAGAGCCAACTGAACCAGCTCAAACAAGCGTTTCGCTGGCGGCCAGATTTGTTGCAAATGTTTCTGGAAATTCAGATCAGCGTTGCTTATGTTGATGCCCGGCTCAGTCAAACCGAGTTGCAATTATTACAGCAAGTTGCTGCGGCGCTATCGATTTCAGCCAGTCGTTTGCAGTATCTGTTGGGGCGTTTTGAAGCAGAGGCGCGTTTTGCCAACCGTTCACCCCAGCCCGAAACGAAGGCATCAACGCTGCAGGATGCTTACTTGTTGTTAGGTGTTGGCAGTCAGTGCAGTGAAACCGAGCTGAAAAAAGCTTACAAAAAGCAAATGGCGCAGCATCATCCGGATAAACTGATGTCACAGGGTTTGCCCAAAGAAATGCTGGAGTTGGCCAAACGCAAAACGCAAGATATTCAGGCCGCTTATGAACTGATCAAACAGGCTCGCGGCCGTTAAGGGAGCGAGCCTGCTTTACGTTCAGCTTTTGTGGTAAAACATAAAATAAACAGCGCCAAGCAGGCAAATACCGGCATAGACATAATTCCATTTAAATGGTTCTTTCATATAAAACAAGGCAAAGGGGATAAATACTGTCAGCGTGATCACTTCTTGCAAAATCTTCAGTTGTGCCAGCGACAACACCTGAGAGCCAATGCGGTTGGCGGGCACCATCAACATATATTCAAACAGCGCTATGCCCCAAGACACCAAAATGGCGATGTAAATCGCAGAGCCTTTCAGGTGTTTCAGATGGCCATACCAGGCAAAGGTCATAAAAATATTGCTCAGCAACAATAAAACCACAGTGCTGAACATAGGTGACAACTGCAACATAAAAATCTCCGGTAAAAATGATATGGTTATCTGCTGGATCCGCCGCTGCTGCCGGATGGAACTCAGCAATGTAAGCTATTACAAATATAACGACTGGAAAACTTGCAAATCTGCACAGGTACCCTAAGTTTATCGGGATACCACGACCAACTCCGAATTATTTCTCACCGGATATCAATCACAAAGGGATGACTGCGCTATGCGTAAGAATTTGCCTGTCACCAGTGGCGAACGTACTTTTCCAACTGAGCAACGACTGATTTCTGCCACTGATACCCAAGGGGTGATTCAGTACTGTAATGATGACTTTGTCGCCATCAGTGGTTTCCAGCGTGAGGAAATACTGGGACAGCCGCACAATCTGGTCAGGCATCCGGATATGCCGGAGCAAGTATTTACCCTGATGTGGAATTACTTAAAAGCGGGTAAATGCTGGATGGGCATTGTCAAAAACCGTTGTAAAAATGGTGACTATTATTGGGTCAATGCTTATGTTACGCCGATCCTGGAGCATGGCAAAGTGGTCGGGTATGAATCGGTACGGGTTAAACCCAGCTATGAGCAAATTCAGCGGGCCCAACAATGTTATCAGCGGATCAATGAGGGTAAAGCTGCGGTGCATGCGCATAGTCTGCTGCAACATTGGCCACTGATACTTGGTGTGAGCCTGGTGAGCGGATTAAGTTGGCTGGCCAGTGCGATGGCGGGGAGTGCTTTAGTGGCTGTAACTGCATGTCTGGGCAGTGGCGCATTATACTTTTTGGCCAGTCAACGCCAAACCAACGCTTTGCAGTCGTTAAAATCGCAGCTGACAGAACCGTTTTTGTGCCCGATTTCGGCGCAGATTTATACCGGCAGAGCAGATGACTGGGGACAGTTACAATTAGCTATCGTGACCGAAACCGCGCATTTGCGTACGGTGTTGACCAGATTACAGGATGCAGCCTTATTGGCATCAAAAGAGTCTTCGCAGGCGCATCAACTGGCGAAAGCAACGTTGGGCTCGATCAACGCACAGCAGCAAGAAACAGATCAGACCGCCACCGCGATGAATGAAATGACGCATACCATTGCTGAGGTTGCACAAAATGTGCAGTTAACTTCGACTGAAGCGGCCAATGCCAGCGAGTTAACTTTACAGGGCCAGGCTGTGGCACAGCAAACCAAAGATGCGATCAACACACTGGCCAAAACAGTACAGGCGATTTCTGCGGCGGTGTCAGAACTGGCGACCCAAACCTCCAGCATCAGCCAGGCGTCTGAAATAATTCAGCAAATTGCCGAACAAACTAATTTACTGGCGCTCAATGCAGCCATTGAAGCTGCCCGTGCCGGTGATCAAGGGCGTGGTTTTGCCGTCGTTGCGGATGAAGTGCGTCATTTAGCGCAGCGCACGCAAGAGTCCACCAAACAAATCCAGCAGATTATTAATAATCTGCAATCAGGTGCCAGTTCTGCGGTGCTGGCTGCTTCCCAAGGTATGCAAGCCACTGAAATTGGTGTGAATAAAGTGCAGGAAAGTGAACGGATGCTGCATGGCATTATGGAAGCCGTCAATATGATCGCCCGAATGGGGCATCAAATTGCAGTTGCCGTCGAAGAACAAGCCCATGTGTCTGAGGATATTAATCGGCAGGTCACCCGAATTGCCGAGCTGGCTGGAGATTCGTATCGGCAAAGTGAAGAATCTGCCAGCGTCAGCAGTGATTTGGAACAAAATGCCCGCTCTTTGTATCAGTTAGTTGAGCGATTCAAAAAATAGCTGGTGTTGCTTGTTGCGGTGGTCGCGTCAAAAACCTTGCGCATTTAACCAGCCATACACTTCTTTAAACAGCCAATGCTGATATTGGCTGTCATCCATTGAACCTGGCAGTAAGCGTTGCCGGTAACTGTTTTTAAGATGTTTACGTACCAGTTGCAGCCTTAATTGAGCCTGTGCCATCGCAAAAGGATGATCAACCTGCTGTTGGATATCCAGTGTCGGCACTTTATGCTGGGCCAGTGCTAAAGACACTGTCTGGTTGAGCTTTGGCTCAGCCAGATAAGCACTGAGTAAAATAAGGCCTTGTGGTGCAATCAGTTTTTCCGACTGATACAGCTGGTTTACTAAGGCGCCGCTGCTGCCTTGGGCAATCACAATAATATTTTGGTAGGGTGCTTTGGCTTTCTCCATCATGACGGTCAGACGTTGGGCTAACAGGTCCTGGTAAACCAGCATATTTTCCGTATCGGGCTGCGGGATGATCTCCGGCACTAGCAATGACATGGTATTCCAACCGTAATCGACTAATTGTTGCCGCAGCATGTCAATCGCTCTCGGGCTGGCGGCATGCTGGCTCCAATCAGGTACCAGAATCACTGTGCCTTTGGTGTAGCTGGTCATGGCGGCTTTTTGTAAGGTCAGGAATTCCTGCTCGCCACTTTTCAGTAATTTTGCTTCGTCACTGCCAAATTTATTCTGCAGGTCAAGGGTATATAAGCTTTCTATACTGGCAGGGGTCTCTGCTGCAATCATGTCGCCAGCCAAGGCACTCAGCAACACAATTAAGATGCGCTTTTTCATTTGCAGCAGACTCCGTTCAGTTTGAAAACAGTATATCGGCATCAACTGCATAAACTTAACCAGCATTGTGGATGGCAGGCGCCGGCCGTTGATGCAACCTCAAAGTGCTTTTGCATGGCTGGTAAAGTTAACAGGTTCAGAGCCCAAGGTTGTACTGTCCAACTTCGCAGCAAAAAAAAAGCCACCCGAAGGTGGCTGTTCCCGACACAACGATTAACGTTGTACTGCTTCTTTCACAGTTGCAGTCACAGTCGCTTCAATACGACGGTTTAAAGCGTGAGCAGCAGCAGTTTTGCCAGTTGCTCTTGGTTTGGTGATACCGTAACCCACAGCTTTGACGCGTGCACGGTCGATACCGAATTCAGTAACCAAAGTATTGGCAATGGCATCAGCACGGCGTTGTGACAGCGCCAGGTTGTAGGCTGGAGTACCAACGTTTGATGCGTGACCACCAATTTCAACATCAGTATTTGGGAAACGTTTTAAGAAGTTTGCCAGTTTTTCGATGTCAGGATGGTACTGAGTTTTCACTACAGAAGAGTCATTGTCGAACTGGGCGTTTAAGGCAATGCTCACTGAGTTTTCAGTGAAGATTGAACAGCCAACAGTATCAACTTTATCTGTGATTGGGGTGTTAGGGCACTGATCTTTATCATCAGTAACACCGTCTTGATCCGCATCACCGATCACTGGCTGTGGTGCTACCACTGGCTCTGGTGCTGGTGTTGGTTCGTTTGCTGGTGCGTCACCGAAGAAATAAGTTGCACCAACTTTGATAGCTGCATCGCCGAAGCCTTTGCTGATACCCTGATAACGGTTACCTTCAATGAAGAAAGCTACGTTATCGCTGGCGAACAGGTTTGCACCAACACCAATATTAACAGCAGAAGCTGAACGACCAGTCGTAAAGTTCTTCACACCACCCAGTAAATAAACTGGTGAATTTGGTAAGTGGTAACCTAGATCCAGACCTACACGGTTGCCTTTTACATCAGGTGCATCGGCAATCAAAGAGTCTAACCGTTGACGTACAACTTCAGCACGAACACTCCATTCAGGGCTAATGCGGTAGCCCAGGTTCAGGCCTAAACCATTGCCACCGTCCTGATACTTCCATTCAGCTGATTCAGTTTTGTCTGAGTCAGGGAAATAAGCTTCGACAACAAAGGAACCGAACACGCGGTTTTGCAACTGCTCTGCAGTTGGAGCAGCCGAAGCCATGATTGGTAAAGCTGCCAGAATGGCGATTGCGCTAGTTTTGAGTTTCATCCATATCTCCTTAGGGGTTTTTCCAACTCGCTAATTTTATTTGATTTGTGCTTAATAAACAAACACTGTTCAAGTGTATTACTAATAAAACTGCTAATTTTATGGCGAGATTGCGTTATTTTAGCATTTTAAGCTGAACTTTGCATGAACCATCTTGGTCTAATGACTTTTTACAAGACTAGAATGGGCTAGGCGCTGTAAATTCTAACCATTGCTGACTCAGCGGATGAGACAAGGCCAGATACTCCGCATGCAACTGCAAACGGGATGCTGCTGCTAATCCCGCGGCTGTCGCGTAAAATTTATCTCCCAGGATCGGATGCCCCAGCCATTGCATATGCACTCTTAATTGATGCGAACGCCCCGTGACAGGCGTCAACCGGACTCTACTGCTGTTGTTGTCGACAGAGAGCAGGCTGAAATGGGTCAGTGCCGGTTTACCGCGTTGAAAACAAACCATTTGTTTAGGCCGGTTTGGCCAGTCGCAAATCAGCGGCAACTGTACAGAACCCTGACTGACCGGCAACAGACCTTCCAGCCTGGCCATATAATGTTTTTTGGTCTGGCGTAATTCAAATTGCCGGTTCAAATGACGTTGGCTGTCAGCACTGAGCGCCATCACCACCAAGCCGGAGGTTGCCATATCCAACCGATGTACAATGCGGGCCGTCGGGAACACCCGTTGTACCCGTCGTTCCAGGCAATCCTGATGTTCAGCCGCTTTCCCCGGCACAGTCAACAAACCACTGGGCTTATTCAGCACCAGCAGTTGGTCATCCTGATACACAATCTCCAGATAGGGATTGGTGGGCGGATCATAATGGATCAGCATGCAGCTGCACCCTGCGGCCGCATTTGACCGGGCTGGCTTTTATTCATGGCTGGCCACAATGACCCGGATGGCATCAAACTTCAAGCGGGCTTTGCTGATGTAATCGCTCAGCTGGCTTTGCATGGATTGCAAATGGCTGATTTCTTCCTGCCGCACCGATGGGTTAATTTTTGCCAGCGCGCTGAGTCGGTCGATTTGGGCGCTGAGCGCTTGCTGCATTTTTTGCTGCGCTTCTTGCTGAATATGTGCCAATTGCGTACTGGCATAAGCTTCAGCTTTGGCAATCAGCGGATGGATAGTGGTTTGTAAAGCGCCCACCAGTTTAGTGGCTGTTTGGCGGCCCACCGGTTTTAACTGGCGATTAAAGTTATCAAAGGGCACATTTGGCGCCAGGTTTTTGCCGCTTTTCTCCAGCAATAACCGGATGGGTGTCGCTGGTAAATAACGGCCTAACTGTAATTCTGCCGGCGCACTGGCTTCTGCCACATAGATAAACTCGACAAAAAAGCTGCCGACAGGAAGCTGTTTGTTAAACAGTACTGCAGCAGAACTGTTGCCCATACTGTCGTTGGTGACGATATCCAAAGTGCCTTGGACCATTGGGTGATCCCAACTCAGGAACTGAATATCTTCTTGTGCCAGTGCCGTATTGCGGTCAAAGGTCACACTGACCCCTTCTTCATCTAATCCCGGGTAGTGTCCCTGCGTTTGTTCAGATGGAGTCAGGACTATACTGGTATCGCTGCGATCATCCTGATTAATGCCAAGAATATCCCAAGCTTTAATCATGTACAGCGGTAATACCGTATCGTCGTCCTGCAACCGGATTTGCTCGGCAATACCTTCCGCCTGACCACGGCCGGCTGAATTCATTTCCAGCAGTTTATCGCGGCCTTGTTCCAGTTTTTGTTTCAGTGCAGTATTCAGCTCCTGCGTTTGGGCAATTAAAGCTGTCACGTCATCCTGCGCCGGCTGATGACTGGCCAACAGTGCCAGTAATTGCGGCTGGACTTGCTCAAACACGGCACGACCGGTCTGGCTGGTGTGGTCAAACGCTTGTAAGCCCTGATGATACCAGTCGAGTAAAATCTGCTGCGGGTGATTGCTAAAATGCGGCAGATGGATTTGGATATCATGTTGCTGACCAATCCGATCCAGCCGGCCAATCCGTTGTTCCAGTAAATCCGGGTTCAGTGGTAAATCAAACAACACTAAATGATGCGCAAACTGGAAGTTACGACCTTCGCTACCAATTTCTGAACAGATTAGCGCCTGAGCGGCGTTATCATCCTGGGCAAAATAAGCAGCAGCTTTATCGCGTTCCACAATACTCATGCCTTCGTGGAACACCGCCGCTCTGATCCCTTCTTTCACCCGCAAAGCTTCTTCCAGCGCAATGGCGGTGTCGGCATGGGCACAGATAATCAGAAATTTTTTATATTTGTTGGCTTTAATCCGCTCGATAATCAGTTCGACCCGCGGATCAAACTGCCACCAACTACTTTTACTGCCTTCAAACTCCTGGAAAATCCGCTCCGGGAATAACTGGGCGCGGGCTTTTTGTGCATCGGTCTGACCGCCGTTAAACGCTTGCTGCACTTTAATGGCGTTTTTATACTGTTCTGGTAATTCCAGTGGCAGCAACTGTGGCTGACGCTGAGGAAAACCAGCAATGGCAGCGCGGCTGTTGCGGAATAAAATCCGGCCGGTGCCGTGCCGATCCAGTAACTGGCTGATCACCGACTGCTGCGCTTGACGACGGTCATCATTGTCATCGCTCTGTTGTAAGCAGGCTAATTCAGCCGTTAAATCGGTTTCGGCAATTTTTTGCTGGAGGGCTTTGGCGGTATCAGCTGAAATCACCGGGGCATCCAGCACTTCACGCGCCAGCTCGGCAATCGCTTTATAATGCTGCTCTTCGGCCACAAAGGCCGGATAATCATAAAAACGGGCTGGGTCCAATAACCGCAAGCGGGCGAAATGGCTTTCGTGGCCTAACTGATCCGGTGTTGCCGTTAATAAAATGACGCCAGGTGTGTCTTGCGCCAGTTCTTCAATCCGGCTGTATTCAGTGCTTGGATTATCCTCGCTCCACTGTAAATGGTGCGCCTCGTCGACCACCAATAAATCCCAGTGTGCTTCGGTGGCAGCTGCATGCCAGCTTTTCTTTTTACTGAAAAACTCCAGCGTGGTCAGCACCAGTTGCTCTGATTCAAACGGATTGCCGCCATCGCCTTTGGCTTCGGTGCAACGTTCTTCATCAAAAATGGCAAATTTCAGGTTAAAGCGCCGCAGCATTTCGACCAGCCATTGGTGCATCAGCGATTCCGGCACCACCACCAGCACGCGCTGGGCTAAACCGGCAATCAGTTGCTGATGAATAATCAGGCCAGCTTCAATGGTTTTACCCAGACCCACTTCGTCTGACAGCAATACGCGGGGAGCATGACGCTTCGCCACTTCATCGGCGATATACAGTTGATGCGGGATCAGGCTGACCCGGCCACCAGCCAGACCACGCATTGGATTCTGTTGCTGGCGGTGAATATGTTGCCAGCTGTGATAACGCAGCGTGAACCATTCAAAACGGTCAATCTGACCGGCAAATAACCGGTCTTGTGGCTGATTAAAACTGATGAAGTGGTCGAGGAAAGTCTCCCGCAGGCTGACGGCTTCGCCATCATCAGTGCGGTGGCCGTGGTAAACCAGCGTTTGATTTTTCTCTTCAATGCTGGCGACCACCAGGCTGAAACCTTCAGCACTTTTGACGGTATCGCCCGGATTAAACTGCACTCGGGTTAATGGCGCTTCTGCAATCGCATATAAGCGGGTTTCGCCACTGGCCGGAAACAGCAGAGTCAGCATGCGGCCTTCAATACCAACCACAGTGCCTAAACCTAAATCTGACTCTGAATCACTGATCCAACGTTGCCCAAGTGCAAATTTCATCATATTTTTTACCACTCCGAAAAAGGGGCTGCATGGTACTAAGAATCGTCGCAAACTGCATCTGAATGCTGCGGTTTTTTTACCATAGCTGAAAAACTGTCATCCGAATGTCATCCACGGCATTGATTCTTGCTCTACATTAAACAAGACAGCTTAGTTGTTTTTGTTGTTTTGCTCGACCCACGCTAAGGAGCTGCATATGGCGCGAAGAAAAAGCAAAGAGAAAAAAATCTACGTCCTTGATACCAACATTCTGCTGCACGAACCTTTTGCTTTCTTAAACTTCCAGGAACACGATGTGGTGATACCGATGACGGTACTGGAAGAATTAGACCATATTAAAGATAAACACAAAGATGTCAGTCGGGAAGCCAGAGTGGCCATCCGGGCGCTGGAAGATGTGCTCAAAGATGCCAGTCCGGAAGAAATGCTGCAGGGCGTCGCTTTACCGACGCCGGGCGAGCAAAAAGACGCCGGCCACTTATATATTGTCAACGACCACCATTTATCTGATCAAATCCCCGGCTTACCCGGCGGTGAAAATGATCATTTGATTATCAACACGGCATTATTTCTACAGCGGGAAAAAGCGCCGGTTAAAGTGATCCTGGTCACCAAAGACATTAACATGCGGTTAAAAGCCAAAGGGGCCGGTTTAAAACAAGTGGAAGATTACCGCACCGACCAATTGATTGATGACGTGCGGTTTTTATACAAAGGTTATTATAAATTTGCCGGTGATTTCTGGAGTCAGGTCAAAGACTGCAAAAGTGTGAATGAAGGCCGCGAAACCTACCACTATTTACCGCGCGCTGTGTTGCCAAATCCTTATCTGAATGAATATCTGCTGGATGAGCATGAAACTTTTGCCGGTCGGGTGGTGGCTATCACGGAACAGCAGATTAAAGTGCTGGATTTAGGTTTTGAACGTTTGTTGCATAAAAAAGCCTGGGGGGTGCAGCCGAAGAATATTTATCAGGCAATGGCGCTGAATGCTTTACTCGATCCTGAGATGGATTTGGTGATCCTGACGGGCCCGGCCGGTTGTGGTAAGACCTTGCTGGCGCTGGCCGCTGCGCTGGAAATGGTGATTGAACGCGGCTTGTATGACAAAGTGATAGTGACGCGTAATACGCCAGAAATTGCCGAATCTATTGGTTTTTTACCCGGCACTGAGGAAGAGAAAATGGCGCCATGGCTGGCCGCTATCACCGATTCATTGGAAGTACTGCACAAAACCGATGAACATCCGCATGCCAGCGTCAATTACATTATGGATAAAGCCAATATCCAGTTTAAATCGGTCAACTTTATGCGCGGGCGCAGTATCCAAAATGCCATTGTAATTCTGGATGAATGTCAGAACTTATCCGCAGCCCAGCTCAAAACCATCATCACCCGCTGTGGTGAAGGTACTAAGCTGATTTGTTCCGGTAACCTCTCGCAAATTGACAGCAACTACCTAACGGCAGTGACGTCGGGTTTGACCTATATTGTCGAGCGCTTTAAAAACTTTGAAGGCAGTACCACCATTAATCTTAATGGGGTGGTGCGTAGCCGGCTGGCGTCTTTTGCCGAGGCCAATTTGTAAACAGGTTGACTTGAACCACTGATCCGTTAGGCTAGTCACTTCAAGATCAGCAAGGAAGTAAAACTGCGGTGAAATGGTTCTCATGGTCAGCTCTGGTGTATCTGTTATCGCTGCTGTTTATCTGGAGCTGCGGTTACTGGCTGTTGTTGCAAAGCAGCAACTGGCAACTGCAGCAACAAAAGAGCAGTATCAGTCAACAACTGGAGAAAGGCGTAGCTTTGCTGCAAGATTGGCAGCAGGGCTATCAACTGCATTTGGCTTATTTACAAAGCCGTGCTGAGACTTTATCCGTGACTGCCGACAGCACACCGCTGGCTGATCCATTGCAAGATATCGATGACAGCATCCGGCGGGTGTTATGGCCAGATCCGCTGTTGGCTTATGTGCTGCTGGACCAGGACCAGCGGGTGCTCAGATTCAGCTCGGCTGCGGCCAGCAATTTTTTTAGTCAGACCCGATTGCCGCCGGCGCCGGAACAAGTCTTTTTACCGCCTTTAGTATTTCCCGGCCAGTGGGTGATGCCACTTCGTGTTCAGCAGTCAGGTCAGACGCTGTTGTTGTGGTTTGATGCCACTGCGCTGCAACGGCAATTACAACAACTCACCTTAAGTTTTAATCATGCCACCGAGTTATTGCTGCTCGACAGTCAGGCTGAGATCTATTCACGCAGCCGCTATCAGATCCCACTGCTGGCCAGGCTTGGCCAGGTTAACAGCGATCCTTATCAAGTGTTGCGGCTCTATGCAAAACGTCCGCCGGAAAATTTATTGCGCAGTAAACAACGTTATCTGGATGCCGGCGTTTGGCCGCTGACGACGGTGGTCAGTCAGTTGAGTCAAAGCCATGCCGGGTTTCTGAGCAGTCATTATCTGAACTATCTGGGACGGCCTAGTCTGGCAGGCTGGCAATTGTTACCGAACTGGCAGTTGTATGCCGTGGTTGAGCGTGATGCCAGTCTGTTGCTGGCGGATCTGGCGAAGTTAAAACAGCAGTTGCTGCTGTTGCTCAGTGCCATTACGGTGTTGTTAACGCTGATTTTCTGGTGGTTACATCGCCGGTTGCAAAGGTATAGCGGCCAACAGGTCACAGCAGCGACTTGGAGCGAAGATGCCGGATTAACCCAGTTTGAAAACCCAAATGCCGGCATTGACAGTCAGCTCGATAACCAATTGGCGGCCGCTGGCTTCACGACCGGTTCGTTATTGGCAGAACATCGCAGCGAAGCAGCGGTCACTGCAGTGCCAGCCGTTTCGGTGTTGTTGGAGGCCTGGCTGCAACAAGCTGATGCCGACCCGCGACTGGCCGATCTGAGCCGTCACTGGTTACAACGCCAGCAATCGAACCAGACCCAGGCGCATTGGGTCTGTCCGCTTTCGACTGAGCTGAGCTTATGGTTACCACAATGGCAGCAACAGCACGAGTTGCAGCTGACTTGTATCCTGTCGCCAACACTGCCGGTCTTGTTGAAGTTTGAGAAACAACTTTGGTTCAGACTGTTGCAGTTGTTGCTGCAAGCCATTGCCAGCCAGGCTGGACAGGGCCATGTGCAGCTGACAGTGTCGCTGCTACCTGGGTCACAACTGCAGGTCGAGCTGCTTGATCTGACGAATCTGCAGGCGGTGCCACAATGGCAGTCCGGGCTGCAGGCTGCGGCAACAAACAGCAGTGCGCCGCTGCACGTTGACGCTAGCCATATCGAAGAATTATGCCAGTTGATGCAACCTTTATTGCAGGCCACTGCGGGTCAGTTAGAGCTGGAACCACAAGCCTCAGGCTATCTGTTGCGCTGGACCACTCCAGTGCAGGTGCCACAGTTCCAGCCAGTGCAACGTCCATTCAAGGTGAACGGGCGGGCCATGTTGTTATGTCCGCCCGGGCTTTTACAACAGAATTATCAGCAGTTATTACAGCAGGCCGGGTTAGAGTTATTGCCACTGGATGATAGTCAACAACTGCTGCAATGGTGTGCCGGCACGCCGTTACCGCTGGATAAACTGATCATTGATGAAGGCTTTGTGAAATCAGATCCCCATCTGGCCCTGAAAGTCGCGCAAGTGGTCAGGCGTTATTTCCCGCAAGTTCAGGTGCTGCTGACGGTCAGTAAACCGGAGCGCTGGCAGCAACTGCAACAAGAACTGGTATTGTTAGCTAAACCTTGTACCTGGCTATCGCTGCAGCAGGCCTTTGTTCAGGCAACAGGTTTGGTTCGGTTGCAACGGCCAAAAGTCTGGTTGTATCTGCCGGATCCACTGGAACTATGGTGGCTGGAACAAATGTGTCAGCAATTAGGTTTTGAGGCGCTTGCGATCAATCATTGGCCCCAATTGCCAGGCGAGCTGCAACAAGATTGTTATTGCCTGCCCTGGCAGAGTCAGCCGGAGTTATCCGGACCCGTGTTACCAACGCGGTTGTTATGGTGCTTAGCTGAAACTGCCGCTCCCGCAGCCGAGCCGGTACTTGGTTGGCGGCTCTCGGACGGCCCGGCGTTATTAAGCGAAAAATTATTTCAGCTGTTGTCGCAGTCAACAGTGGCTGGCGACACCACCTGGCCTGTCAGCCAGGAGCAAACCAAGATGGATTTAGTCGATGAACCCACTGCATCTGGAATATAAAAGATCGCAGCGCACAGCGTTGCTGCTGGTATTACTGCTGGCGCTGAGCGCTGCAGCTGTTGATTATTTTTGGGGGTTACAACAAAGATTAAGCCAGCGGCAGGCGATGTTGTATTCAGCAACAGAAGATTTAGAACATCAATTGCTGCCGCTGCTGGAATTACTGAAAGTATTGCAGCAGGAAGCCTTGCAACAATTATCAGCAGAACTCCCAACCAGCCAGCCTCAGCCTTTACCAGGCGCACAATGGTCGCTGGACAACACACAGCAAAAGCAGTTGAGTACCACAGAGCTGCAGATGTTGCAGCAACTACAACCATTGCTGTTGTTCAGTCAGCGCTCAGTGGCTGCGGTCAGGCAGTTAAGTTATCTGTCAGCAAACGGTGTCTGGTATCAACCGCAAGCACAACCTAGTGTTGCAGCGGAACAATTGTCTGAGCTGTATTGGCAGCAATTTCAGCCACAGCAACTTTTGACGATGCCACAGGTAAGGCTGCACAAACTGCAGACCCATCCGGCCAGCTATGTGCTGAGTATTGCTGTTGTCCATCAACAGCAGTTGCATGGAGAGTTCCTGCTGGAATTTGATTTACCGCTATTACTGCAAAAAACCGCCAGAGCGCAACAAGGCGCTCAGCTGCAGTTATTTAATGAAAGTGGTGATCTGCTGTTAGCAGTCAATAATGGCGAGTTGTCGCCCGCTCCGGCTGAAGTCCAACCCATGCATCATAGTGATCAGTTAAAAATGTTAACTGCATTGCCACTATCCTTACATATTGAAGCGGAGCACTATCAAACGTTTTCCGTTGAAGTGTTTGATTTTATTGTTCATTTTTTATTGTTTTTGCTGGTGTTGCTGCTGTTGCTGGCTTATTGCCGCCGTCGTTACCGCGCCAAAGTGTTATCGCCGTTCCAGCGTTTGCTGGTGCATATTGAGCGTTTATTACGTGGTGATGCGCAGGGTGTTCGCAATGTGCCAACGGATTGGCAGCCATTGTTCCGTCAGATTGAGCAACTAAAACCAGAACAGCAGGATCAAAATAACCGGTAGTTAAACTGGCGGTTATGCAGATAAAGGATATAAGGCTTGGCTAGCGTGCCGATGGCATTTTCGGCAGGGCCGGTGGCATCAATCACTAACAGGACTTTGTCTTCAATGCTGACGGTCAGCTCATCTTTGATAGCCGGGATCTGTGCGGCAATCACCGCATGATCCGGAAAATACAGAATGGCTAGTTTCATCGTTGGAAAAATATGTCGCATCACACCGGCAAATAACACCGCTTTGCTGTCGCAGTCACCGCGATGTTGTTGCAGCAATTGCCAGGGGGAAGCAAAACCGGTACCGGCTGACTCACGTCGGTCCGATAAATCCTGATAAGGAATTTGCTGGATCCAAAGCGCCACCTGGCTGGCAATTTTGCGGACATTGTTCTGACCGTATAAAACGATAAAGGCGTTGGCGACAGGCTTTAGCAGGGCCAGTTGCTGTTCGAGTACTGCGACATGATCCGGAATGATGTAACTGGCACCCTGCGGCGTGGTTAATCGGTAAAACTGACCTTGTTGTAAGTATTGTTGGTAAGCCTGTTGCTGCAGCTGCTGCAGTTGTTGTTGTGCTTTGTTTACCTGGTCGGTTGGACCACTCAGCTGAAAACTCAGGGGTTGAGCCGGTGCTGACAATTGCAGTCGTACGCCTTGTTGGGCTAGTTTCACTCCTGCTTCTAGCAGTTGCTGACGAATAAACGCCTGCGCCAATGCCGGTGAATAACGGCGTACTCCGCCATTTTGCGCTGGCAGATTGGCTGGATCTAACACAAAATTGAGCAAAGTCTTTTGCTCACGCTGATAGCTAAATTCAAGACCCGCCGGCACTTGTTGCTGCTGCAGGCTCAGACTGGCAGCAGCAACGGGTTGCAGCAGCACGCAACATAGCGGGATGAAGCCGTAAAGTTTAGCATTTCGACCGAACAAGCTTGGCAACAGAGCGACTCCGCCGGTAGACACCCAGCAAGCTTAACCCTAATAACGCCAGAATTCCAAGACTGCCACCAGATTCTTCCCGCACTATCACCGCAACATAACTGTCTTTTTGCTGGTCTTCCAGTGCCAGTCGATCCATGGTCTGATTGTCATAACCCGACATTTCCGCCAGTACATAACCGGTTTTGGCATCTCTTAACTGAATTTTCAGTTTGTAATAATCGCGGCTAAATTGCTGCAAGTCAGTTTCAATGGAAAACCAGTCATTGTTGCTGTCTTTATATAAGGTAAAAATGGAGCTGGTATGAATGATCCGCTCTTGCCCGATACTGTTAATCAGGCTGTAGACAGCGTAGACAGGCTGACTGCTGTACTGGCTGTTGGCATCAAAACGCACTCTTAACTGGCTATAAAAACCATTGTTGTTCAGATCATGCCGCAAGGTTAAATCCAGCGTATGAAACCAGGCCGTACTCTGATAAGCCTGTTCTACCGAGGGCAGACGTTCCGCTTCGATGCCTGCTGGCGCCGGTTTGATTACTGCCGCCTGGCTGGCGGGCAGGAATTGTTCTTTGGTCGGTTGTGGCGTCTCCAGTGCTGTGTCAGCATGCACAGCGCTCGTCAGTAACATGGTAGCGGTAAATATCAGGCAATTGCGGGTTTTCATAGTCAGGTCTCTGGCAGCTTTGTTATCATTCTGGTTCTGAATGGCTGAATAGCTCCTGAATCTTCGGTAGCTGGTGCAATTAGCCGGATAATTGTTGGAAAACTGATGAAAATAACCAAAACCATTCTGGTGCAACAACCGGGTCTGGCAGCAGATTTACTGGCCGAGCAGGTGCCCGCTTTGTCCAAAGGCCGGATCAAAGATGCGATGAATAAAGGTGCGGTGTTGTGGCAGCGCGGTAAACAACAAAAGCGCTTGCGCCGGGCCCAAAGTAAAATTGCCGCAGGCGAGCAACTGCATCTGCATTATGACGATGACATCTTACAACGTCAGTGTGAGCCGGCAGTGTGTGTGGCGGATTTGCAGCATTACAGCATTTGGTACAAACCACCCGGCATGTTATCGCAGGGCAATGAGTGGGGCGATCACTTAAGTTTATTACGCTTTGCCGAGCTGCATTTTGACAATAAACGCCAAGTCTATCTGGTACACCGGTTGGATCGTGAAGCCAGTGGGTTGGTGATCCTGGCCCATCAAAGTAAAACTGCCGCTCTGTTCAGTCAGTTGATCCAACAACATCGCATCAGTAAACAATATCAGGTGCTGGTGCTGGGGCAATTACCGCCGGAGCTGCTACTGACTGGTAAAGTCACACTGCCGCTGGATGGCAAGGCCAGTGAAACCCGTTTCCGTCTCGCTCCGTTGCAGCCGCAGACAGCACACAGTTTGCTGGATATTGAACTGATCAGTGGCCGCAAACATCAAATTCGCCGCCATTTTGCTGCCTTAGGTCATCCGGTGCTGGGAGATCCGCGTTATGGCGAGCACAATCAGGACCCGGCCGGGCTCGGTTTACAAGCGGTAGCCTTATCTTTTCAATTGCCCGGCCAGTCGCAGCGCCAGCAGTTTAGCTTGCCAGCGGCACTGCGACGTTATCCTCAAAGTTGAGGCCGCGCCAGTGTTTTGCTGTTGCAGTGTAATTCCAGCAGCCCCAGTTTCAGGGCATTGATAATGTCCGGCCGCACATGATCAGCAGACCAACTACAAGGGGCTGGTTGTGGGCAACTGGCGACCACGCGATAGTGGGCTTGGCCTGGCTGTTGTTGGCGGGCTTCTGACCAACCCAGCCAGATCAACTCCCGTAATCCTGTTAAATCAGCAGGTTGCCAGTGCAAACCCAATAAAGGCGCGAGCGGGGCAATAAATGAATACAGCGTCGTCTGCGTCGGCAATTGCTGCTGCAGCTGTTGCAACTTCAGTTGGAGTTGCTGTTGTGCGACCGCCAATTGATCCGGCGGACAGCGCCAAACCAGCCAGAGTGCATCTGTGTGCACTGTGTAGCCGGCCAATAATTCCGGCGCTATGCTGCTGATGCATTGTTGCATCACTTCCCGCAGCGGTTGTTCGCCAAAACGGAATTTCAGTACTTGTGGTTCTGCCAGTTGCAAGCTCTGCAAATGTAAGGCTTCCTGCCGATGACGGTGCAGCTTACGGCTAAACTCATGCCAACTAATCGCCAGCGGCGCATTGGCATTTTCCACCGTTTCAGGCACTGACTGACGCCGGCGCAACCGCCAGATCAACAACAGTGTGCCGATCAGCAATAAGCCAAGCATCAGACTCAGCACTAACCATTGTTGGTTTTGCTGCTGTAATTGTTGTAATAGTAGTTGCTGCTGTTGTTGTTTTAAATTTTGTTGCAGCAAATCCAGGGTATTTTTTTGCTGCATACTAAGCTGACTGAGTTGTAAATCGCTAGCCTGCTGGCCAGCCTGATAAGCTTGTTGCCACTGTGCCTGGGCGGCAAACAATAGTTTACTGAGTTCCCAGTAACGATTTTTCAGATAATCAGCTGCCTGCTCAAACTCCTGCAGCTGCGGTAACTGGCTGGCGGCACCTGCGGTGTCATTTAATTTCAACAGCACGTCCACCAAGGCCAGTTGTAGTTCCAGCCGCATGCTGTCATTTTGCAACTGGCTGTAATATTGCAAGGCTTTATGCAGCAATTGTTTGGCTTTTTCCAGTTCCTCTTTTAACACCGCCAGTTGCGACAACCCATAATTGACCAGCGCGATCAGATGGGCGTTTTGTTGTTGTTCTGCCGAGGCCATGGCTTCTGTTAACACCACTTCGGCTTTGTCGCCATCTTCCATTTGGAGATAAGTCTGGGCAATATTGACTTGGGTATAGGTATGTTGTTCTTTTTGCGCCTTGCGCAAATACAGCTGCTCAGCCTGGAGCAGATGTTCCAGCGATAGAGGATATTGTTCCAGTTTACGATAGGCCATGCCGAGCCGCAGATGGATAGACGCCAGAGGCTGTTCTGTTTCCAGTAGCTCTGCCAGCTCCAGTGCCCGCGACAGTTGCATCTGGGTCATGGCAAAATTGTTTTGCTGCAGCGCCAGCCGGCCGGCGATGAGACGGCCCTGTAATTCAGCTTCCGGCAATTGATTTTCAGTGGCGATGGCGATGCTCAGTTCAGCATAGCGGGCGGCGGCGGCAACATTGCCTAACTGATTGTAAGCTTGAGCAAAACTTTCATAAATGCTGGTCTGGGATTTGGCTTTGTACTGCGGTTCCAATTGATCCAGTAACTTTTCCGCTTGTTGTAAAGCACTGATCGCGGTTTTGGTATCACGAAACAACAGACCATAGACTACGGCCTTATGCTCCCAAATTTGTACCGCCAATGCCGGGTCAGGTTTTAATTTCAGCGCTGCATCAACGCTTTGTAAAGCCGCGTCTTTATTTGATAACTGCAAATAGGCGAAACTAAGCTGATACCAAAGTTCCGCCGTGGGGTGCTGCTGAACTTGCTGACTTAATTCAGTGGCCGCTTTCGCCGGATCTTTAGCGATTGCCGTTTTTTTAGCCGATAAATCGACTGCAAGCACGCTGTGATTCCACAGCAGCAGAATAAATAACCAGCCAAATCTCACCCCAGACCCCTTTTTTACTTTGCACTGAACGAGTTATATCGAATTCAGCTGCATTTATTTTTGCAGCAGTGTACCTTGCCACAGTGGTCACAACCAGTAGCCTTTGTTGCTATTTTCAGCTTTTCAGTTGCATTGCCGGATTGGACTGCCGGCCAAAAACGCCTGAATATTTTCTGTGGTTTGGCAAATCAGGGCCTGCATGGCTTGTTGACTGGCCCAGCCCACATGCGGCGATAACAACAATCCCGGAATATCTGCTTGCAGCAGTGGATGATCGGCTGGCGGCGGCTCCACATCCAGCACATCCAGCGCGGCTGCTGCCAGTTGGCCATTTCGCAGTGCCGAGACCAGCGCCTCACTATCGATTAAACTGCCGCGCGCGGTGTTCAGTACAATGGCATCACTTTTCAACCAGCTAAGTCGCTCCGCGTTAAGCAGATGGTGATTGTCAGCTGTGGCCGGGCAGTGCAGTGACAAGACGTCGGCCTCGGCTAAAGCTTGCCGGAAGCTGAGGCGGCCTGGCCGGATCACGCTGGCATCAGGCCGCTCTGCGATCAGCACCTGCATGCCAAAGGCCGCTGCCAGTCGGGCTGTGGCCTGACCTAAACCGCCATAGCCCAGCACACAGAATTTCAGATTGGCCAGTTGCCGGATAGGATAGTCCAATAGGCAAAACATCGGACTGCTGCTCCATTGACCGGCACGAATGGCTTGCTGATAGGGCAGAACCTGATTGACCAGTGCCAGTAACATGGCCATCGCATGCTGCGGCACGGCCTGCAAGGCGTAATCTTTGGCATGACAAACCAGAATGCCAAGTGCGCGTGCCGCAGCCAGATCAATATTGTTGACGCCGGTGGCGGTCACACAAATCAAGCGTAACTGCGGTAATTGCGCCAGTACCGCCGCGTTAAGCCGGACTTTATTCACCACCAGAATGTCCGCCGCTTGTGCCCGGAGCAGCACCTCTGCTGGCATGGTGTTGGCGTAACACTGCAGTTCGACCGGGAGTTGTTGCCAGCTACCAAGATCAGTGCCCGGCAGACTGTCCCATTCCAGAAAAACCATCTTATGCATGATTGACTCGCAAAAGTGTCAAAAACCTCAATTTTAAAGAAGCAGCGCCTTGCTAGCGACAAAAATCTGCGTATTCAACGGCGCTGCCGATCTGCATGATTCATCAGCCTGCAATCAGCATGGAATATTTTTCGCAGCAGTACTCTGACACTCATCAGTACTCTGGCACCCATTATCCTAGGTTCAGGTTAAAAAGCTTGCTTTTACCAGATGAAACACCTATCAATAAAGCAGTTTTTTTTGATTTTGCAGTTAACGGTATTAAGTGCATGCAGAAGTTGATTTCTGTTGGAATAAGCCGATTGTGCTCTGGTTTGCTGCTGTCTGTCTGCGTTTGCTATAGCGTGGTCAGTCATGCCAAAACATTAACAATCGCGGCGGCGCAATGGCCGGGTTATACCCATGCCGATGGCACAGGACTGTATTTTCAGATCCTGCGTGAGGCGCTGGCGACAGAAGATATCCAGTTAAATATCCGCACCAGTAACTGGAAAAGAGCCAAGCATATGTTTAATGCTAACAGAGCCGATATCTTGATCTGCGATTATCGCTCAGCCGATCCGATGCGTTTATGGCCACGTTGGCATCTGGATTTTGACCAGCCTATTTTATTATTCAGCCTGCAACAACTCACCAGCCTGCAACAACTGCAGGATCAGCCGGTGGGTTGGTTGTTAGGTTATGATTTTGACCGCTACCTGCCGGTTTCGGTCAAGTCTTATGAAGTGGCGACGGATCAGGAAGGGTTTACTTTATTGCAGCATGGCCGGTTAACGGCTTTTATCAGCTACCAGATCCATCTGCCAACAACGCTGAAAAGCCGGTTTTACAGCACAGAATTAGCGGCTGCACAGCCGATGTATCCGGTGTTTCACAATGACTTTAACGGTCGCATGCTGGCGCGCGCTTTTGATGCAGGCATGCGACGTTTATATCAGAGTGGCCGACTGGCAGAACTGTTTAATAATCCGGCACTTTACCAACATGCCAGGTTTGAACAGCTGGCGCAGTCACTGTAGCGGCTTAGCGGTACACCACATCGCCGTACATCGGCGCTAATAGTCCGAGCAACTGATTCTGCGCACTGATGGCAATGTTTTGCGCTGTCATCACTTTCATCAGATGGCGCACCAGGTTGTCAAAGTCGGCCTGGCTGATCTGAAAACCGGTGTGACTTTCCTGCATACTGACACCAGTGTATTTGCAAGGTCCACCGCTTAGTTCGCATAATTGTTCAATCAATAGCTTACGGAAACGTTCGATGTCGGTATCGCGAAAATGATGCACAATTTGTCGATCATGCTCGATTTCGTGTAACAACCCATCCACGATCTGGCTAATGCCCGCCTGTTGGCCGAGTTGCTGATAGAGCTGATCCGCCGCAGGTGTTTGCTGACAACCAGTGCTGAACCCCAAGCTGATAAAGAGCACCAGCAGACACCCAATCCGATTTACCATGTTGCCTCCACCGCCAGATAATAACCTTGTTGCTCTGCCAGGCCGGCAATACTACCCAAATCGACATAACCTGCCACGACACTCACATGTTGATTGATAAACCAGCCAACAAACAGATCGCGCCAGTGTTCTTCATCGGCAAAAGCCAATTGATTGGGTTTTTGCCGGAACTCCACCCCCACCGCCAGTGCTGGCGTCAGCAGTACCGCGGCGGACGTTTCCAGCATATACCGATAATTTTGCGAATTGGCACTGCTAAAACCAAGCAAACCGGTTTGATTGGCTTTGGTGGCGCGGACTGTGGCATTGAGCAGCAGGTTACGGCCGGCAACCGCATTAAAATAGACTTTGGATGCCGCCAGATACCAGTCAATACCGCTATCTTGTTGCGCCCCGACCAGCGCCGGCAAAGTAAAGTTACGATGTTTTTTGTATTGCATGCCGACGCTGATTTGCGGCATTGCGGTGTAGAGCAGTTCACCGGCCAGATGATACTTCAGACCAATAATATCCTGCTGTAAATCACCACCTATGGTATCAAGCTGGAATTTTTGCCGGCTGAAACTGATTTCATAATTGTTGTCATAGCTCAGACCAACCCCAGTGCTGTGCAGAGTGAAATCATCGACCCCAACCTGATTACGCATGGCACTGACGGACCATTGTCCGCTGCTGGCATAACCTTTAATCACTGCCCAGGGCACAAGACCACCACCGGCGGCACCTTCGATAGTGCTGGCGCCGCCAGTGGCAATCACTTTGCTGCCCGCTTGTGCCGGCAGGGCACAACACAGCAGCAGTAATGCCAGATATTTCATCAAATCTCCCAGGGTCAATTGACCTTAGTCGCAGTTGCTCAAGTGGTGTTGATGCGTTCAAACAGCGCAGGCGGCCCGGTAACAGACTCAGTGACGACTGGCTTTGCCTGAGACTGCAGTATCCAGACTGGTGTCACCAAACCAGCGGTTTTGTTGTTGGCTGAATTCACTGAGCCAGCGGGAAAAATCGGCTGCCGGTAGCGGTTTCGAGAAAAAGTAGCCTTGTACTTTATCAATGCCATGCTGTTGTAGTTTGGCCAATCCGGCCAAATTTTCCAGTCCTTCTGCTGTGACTAGCAAACCAAGGCCATGTGCCAGTTGGGTGGTGGCCTGCACGATCAGTTCGTCATTGCCGTTGCGCTCAATATCTTTGACAAAAGCCCGATCAATTTTCACTTCATGCACAGGCAATTGTTTCAGATACGCCAGTGAGGACTGGCCGGTACCAAAATCATCAATCGCCAGTTCGATGCCCATTGCTCTTAATTCGGTCAGGATCCGGATCACTTGTTGTGGATCCTGCATCACCGCACCTTCGGTGACTTCCAGTGCCAGCGCTGTGGCATCCAACGCAAAGTGGCTGAGGCGTTGTGCCAGCCGGGCCGGCAGCTGCGGATTGGTCAGGTCGTGTGCCGACAGGTTAATGGCGACTTTCAGCCGGACGCCTTGCTGTTGCCACTGCGCCAGTTGCGCCAATACCTGTTCTGTCATCCAATCGGTGATTTGGGCAATTAAGCCCGAGTGTTCTGCCAGCCGGATAAATTCATCCGGTGGAATAAAACCCAGCACCGGATGTTGCCAGCGGATCAGCGCTTCGGCACTGTGGCAATGTTGGCTGGCAAGGTCAACTTTCGGCTGATACACCACAAACATCTGGCCTGTCGCTAATGAGAGCGGTAAATCATGCAAAATGGTCAGTTCACGCTGATGGCTTTCATCCTGGCCTTGCTGATAGAGCGCGATATGATCATTGCGCTGTTTGGCATGCATCATCGCGATGGCGACCCGACGCAGTGCATCGTTGGCACTTAGCTGGCTTTGCGACGGCTCGCAGGCTGCGGTGGTGGTATAAACCGCCAGTGCCAGCGTTAGATTTAAGCCAGAGTGACCAAGCCGGAAATCACGGCTAAGTTTTTGTTGGATCTGCAGCAGCAAGCTCATGTCCAGGATCTGCTGATGCACCAGCAAAAACTCATCGCCACCTAAGCGCGCGACCAAGGAGGGTTGCAGCTGGCATTGTTGTAACCGCTGCGCCAGTTGTTGCAGTAACAGATCACCATTCTGATAACCAAAGGCGTCATTGATATGTTTAAAATCTTTGATATTAATCAGTAATAGTTGCTGTGGTTGCAATTGCAGTAATTCAGGCAGTTTGATTTCAGCCAGGCTACGGTTGGCCAGACCGGTCAAGGAATCATATTGGGACTGAAACAACAGTTGTTGTTCACGTTGCTGCAGATCCTGTTGCATCCGGTTCAGGGTCTGACTCAGTAAGCCGACTTCGCCTTTGTGTACTTTTGGCAGCGACGCCGTCACGCCCTGACCAATGTTACGGGCAAAATCAGTAAGTTGCCGCAAGGGTTCAGTGATGCTGCGGGCGACTGTATAAGCCAGTAATAACGCCAGAAATAAACCCAGCCCAAAAATCAGCAGGAGCTGGCTACGCGCCAGCAGATAATTGTCACGCCAGCGTTGGGTGGGTAAATGCAGCAGCGCCCATAACTGTTGTTGTTGATCCAGTGCCACTGACTGGTTCAGGTAAGGCGGCATCGTATCGTTAAGCACCAAATCGACCACTTGTTGTGGTTGGGCTTTGATATCAGAGCTTTGCTCTTCGCCATCCAGCGTGCTGGCCAGCAATTGTGGCTGACCTTGTCTAATGGCAGTAAAACTGATGTCGAGTTCGGTGACCCCTTTAATTTGCTGCGCCAGCGCGCGGTCCAGCACAAAACCCATGCCTACCCAGCCGATGATTTGCGGCGCTTTCACCGGTTGCATCACCAACTGATAGGCTTGATCACCCAGTAACAGAATATCGGCATCGCTGTCCTGACCATTTTCTTTCATGCGCTGGAAAAAAGGTGAGATCTGGCTGGCAGAAATAGGTTGGGTACTGGCGACTATCTGGCCATCCAGTGACAACAACATACTGATGTTTGCATCAATACGGCCGCCGTGATTTTCCAGCACTGAACTGATGGTATCTTGTTCTGAGGTGGCGACCGCATGGCGAAAACCAAAGTCACTGCTAACAATCCGGACCGAATCTGCCAGTTGTTTGACTCTGTTGGCCAGCAATTGCTGAAAGACCTTTTCTGCCACAGACAAGTTTTTTTCCGCTTGACTGTAGCTGTCCCGTTTCATCGCACTTAAAGTGGCGGCGCCAATCGAAACGGCCATCAGGCTGAGTAAACCAAGCAGTAACAGGATCAATCGGCTGCGTAACGAATCGAACATGAGACCTCGGGTTGGCATCTGGTCTGAAAGTGGCAGCATAGCATATCAGCAACACTGCATAGAATCAGATTTCACTTCAAAATCATTATCTTGTCGCAACTTTTTTCAGCTTGCGGCCAAGCCATATGCAAAAAATCTCATCGCGGCATGGTTTTATCCGGTCACTGGATTTGGTTGCAAGTATAGATGTAAATCAAGCTGTGGCTGCTATAAATGGCTTTTGTCGCAGTAGGAGTGCTGTGTATCGCAGTGGTTTGCCGCCACGCTTCAAAGCGTTCAAGTTAAATGTAGCAAAGCGAGCGTCCATCCCAGCCCATGCGGCTTTACAGAAAAAAAACAGGCCGCAACGCGGCCTGTTGAATGGTCGGATTTAAACCACCTCCCGAGGAGGTGGATTTATACCCTGATGTGTTCAGCTTAGTGCTGGCGGCGGCGTAACAACAACAGCGCTGGCAACAACAGCAACAGCGTGGCAGGTGCCGGTACTGCGGCAGGTCCGCTGATCTGGGCTGTGGCAGAGCGACCACGCGTTTCATTATCCGAATACTCCGGACCATCTTCCGGCAAGTACATGACAGATAAACCGCGCAGCGCAAACTGATTGGCACCCGCTTTTAACGCTTTAAAGCTGACCGTGGCCAGGACAAAAGGACTGTTGGCCTGGACCTGGCTCAAATCAAAGATATCTTCAGTCGAGAAGCCAAAAAACAGCTCATACAGATCGACTTTACCGGCGCTGCGAATGTCACCTTGATCACTGCCTACGGCTGGCAATGATAAAAAGTCGCCAAATTTGACGTCCGTCAGTTCTACCAGGCTTTGGTTAAACAGCAGGCTGGCATCAAAACCAGTCACCAGAGTCTGAATTTCAGTCAGCACCAGACTGGCTTTGATGGTATCACCAACGTTGTAACTGGCTTGGTCCAGATTCACGGTGATCAGCGTGGCATTGGCCTGCACGCTCAGCAACAAAGCGGCAGCGGCAAATAATTTTTTTAACATAACACTTCCTTTTTCATATTTAAGTTATTTCACTGCACAACGGGCGTAAGTACAAAGTGAAGACATCACACGGGCGTCCAGGCTGTTGACTTTGCCATCTTTATTAAAGTCATAGCTTAATGACAGTGACTGACCACTGCGCACTAAGGTATTGAACAGGCTGATATCTTTAGTGTCGACATCACCATCTTTGTCCAGATCGGCTGGGTTGGCGCCAGCCAGTGCCAAGGCAACAATTACCGGATCATGGTCAGACGAACGATAAGCGTTAGCTTGATAATAATCAGTTTGTTGCTGTTGGGTTTTAAATTCAACATTATAATCAAAACTGATAGGTTCATCCGAGTTGATATGCCATTCAATGGCTTCTACCACTTGGGCTGACAGGCTCTTGCTGGCCAGGGCATGGTCCAGATAACCGGCTTCACCGTTAAAGCTGTAGCCATAGCCATGTTGTCCATGGTATTTCTCTACCAAATCGACAAAACCCTTGCTGGTAAAGGCGTGGATCGGATCTTCTTTGGCATAGGAGTTTAAGTCACCAATCACCAGAATATCCGGATCGGTCCAGCCGATCGGGCTGTCAGCCAGCCAACTGAGCAGCTGAATTGCGGCTTGTTGCCGGGTTGCATTCCAGCAGCTCTGGCCATCGCCTTTGTCGGCGTCCTGACCACCTGTTGGGCAACTACCTTTGGACTTAAAGTGGTTGACCACCACAGTAAAGACTTCATTATTGGCCAGTTCACGGAAACTTTGTGCCAGTGGCTGACGGTTGCCGGTGGCAAAAATACCACTGCTGATGGTTGCCGCTGTGCCAACCGTGGCTACTTTCAGGCGGTTATACAGCAAACCAACGGTAATTTCGTCGCTGCCAATGCTGTTGCTGCCAGCAACCTGGGCAAAGGCATAACGGTTTTCACCGGCTTTCGCATTCAGGCGACGGACTAAGTCAGCAATAGCGCTGGTGCTGCTAAAACCATCGTTTTCGATTTCCATCAGACCAATCACGTCTGCGTTCATTGCGCTCAGTGCTGCGACAATTTTGTCTGCCTGACGTTCGAACTCAGGTGCGGAAGAGGCGCCGCGCGAGGTTGGGAAACCACTGCCTAAGCCGTTGCCATTAAAGTAGTTCAGCACGTTAAAGCTGGCGACTTTCAGGCTGCCTTCGCGGCGTAATTCCGGTGCTTCCTGCCGTGGGTTGCTTTGGATAAACGCCGGGGTCACTGCCGGCATTAAGCGCCAGGCACTGAAGCTGTAATCCAGCACACCACGCAGGTTTTGCACCTGATCGCCCATCCGTACCGGGTTATCCATCGACAAGCCCGGCGCCGGGAATGGCACTACTGCCGGGTTCTGACCGTTTTGTTTGTCATCCAGCACAATACGGTTCAGGTTGTTTTTGGCCGCTAACGCCAGTGCTTCGGCTGAACCCGGACGATATAAATTGGTTGGAATATACAGGCGATCGGCAGACAGTGTCAGTTCACCGTAGCGACCCAGCTTAAAGGTGTCAGAGACGGTCAATGTCTGGTCAAAATGCACTTGCATATTTTCCAGTGATTCCAGCAGGTTGCTGCTGGCAAGAGGTAATTGCAGCGTCACGCTGGAAACTGCCGGACCCTGACCGCAATCGACCCAGGCAGTAGAGCGTTTTAATTGGGTCTTGGTGAAGAACTCTTCTACCACACCCATCACGCGGATTTTCTGACCTGGCTGTGGATAGCCAGTGACGCCGTTGTTGTAAACAAAAATAGCTTCTGAAGTGTTGGCATCCTGGTCGGTATCCGCATCTTCTTCTTGCAGATAAAAACCGCTGGCCGTTGGTAGTTGCAGCGTAACCACACCTTCGACGACGTGAGTTTTACCGACTTCAGGCGAAACATCCCCTGAACCCTGAATACGGTTGATCAAGGTTGCGGCTGCGCCACACTGACCAATCACCGGGTCCGGTGTTGGTTCCGGATCTGGATCAGGCGTTGGATCCGGGTTGCCGCCGCCAGCAGCACTGTGACTGCCTAAATAGGTAAAAGTATTGTTGTCATAACTCAACCACTGCACGGCCGGATCAAAGGCATCGTTGCCAATCACATCACCAGCGGTCACTTCAGGTTTACGCACCAGCGTTTTGTCCAGCGTTTGCACATCACCGTTGATCCAGCCTTTGCCTGGATCTTCACCAATACGGCCAATCACATCAATCAGTGTGGTGCCTTTGTATAATGCAACCACATCGTTGCCGTTAAAGTTACCGGTGCCGAGGGTTAAATCGTTTGAACTTTGCTTGGCTTTTAAATCGGCCACCGCAGCAGTGTCGACCAGCACCAAGACGCCTTTGGCCGCGACTGAGCCTTTTAAGGCGATCGTTTTGCTGACAGTGGTTTTACCATTGGAATAAACCTGTAAGCTGTAACCGGTCAGATCCAACGGCGTTGCCGCCGGATTATAAATTTCGATGGCTTTGTTATTGCCTGAACCTTCTAAATATTCGGAGATAAAAGGTTCAGCCTGAATTGCCGGCGCCATCAAGGCGGACAAAAGCAGTAGTTTAGCGTTCATAGGTATTTCCATATGGCTGAGTGGCAGTGATTGTGTTTTTGATGTTTTTCAGCGAAATACGCTGAAGAGTTGTTCAACTTTTCAGCGAATGGGGTACGTTAGATGAACATTATGACAATTTCAATGGATACTTATTAAGTTTTTTTGAATCTGGTCTCGAGGTTGTCATCTGCCTGCGACAAAAGCGTTAAATGATTGCTGCGCGGTCCTGAGCATTGGCAGTGGCGGCGCAGTCGGCTAAGCTGGTGGCATTCAGAGCAAGGGATAAAAAATGCCGATGGGTAGTGCCGTTTTAGGTCGTTTGGGTTTGGTGATGCTGTGGTGGCTGAGTCTGTGGCCGCTGACTGAACTGCAGGCGGCGCAAAACCCTTGTGCCAAAGTGCTGGATCGTCCTTGTGTCGCCTTAGTGCTGGGTGGTGGTGGTGCCCGCGGTGGTGCCCATGTCGGGGTATTGAAAGAACTGGAGCGGCGCCGTATTCCGGTCGATTTGATTGTTGGCACCAGTATCGGCGCTTATGTCGGTGGTTTATATGCGCTCGGCCACAGCCCGGCTGAAATTGAACAGATCATGCAGCAAACCTCCTGGGGCCAGGGCTTTCGGGACCGGGTTGAGCGTGATGAAATGCCGATGCGCCGCAAACAACAACGCGATGATTTTCCTATAAATTTTGATCTTGGCGTCGACAGCCGCGGCTTAAAACTGCCAAAAGGGGTGTTGCATGGTCAGGCCATGGCGGCACTGATCCAGCACGCCTACGGCGTGGTGCCGGAATTTAGTAGTTTTGATCAATTACCTATTCCATTTCGCGCTATCGCCACAGATCTGGTGAATCGTGACACTGTGGTGTTAGCCGATGGCAGTTTATTGCTGGCGGTGCAGGCATCGATGTCGATCCCGGGTGTGGTGCGGCCGATGGAAATCAATAACCGCTGGCTGGTTGATGGCGGGGTGGCGAATAATTTGCCGATTAGTGTTGCCAAGGCGCTGGGGGCAGACCAGGTGATCGCTGTTGCCATCGACGCGCCTCTGCTGCAACAGCAGCAACTGGACAGTGCAATGGCGATTACGGAGCAACTGACTAGTTTTCTGGTGCGCGAAGCGGTGGAGCGTCAACTAAAACTGCTGGGGCCACAGGATCTGCTGCTACAGCCTGCTTTACAGCAAATTGGTACGCTGGATTTTGCTCAAATTGATATTGCGATCAAGGCCGGTGAAGACGTTGCGCAACAGGCGGCGCCTTTATTGCAGCATTTCAGCCAGCCAGCGCATTATGCCAATTGGCGGCAGCAGCATCGGCGGCAGGACCATAGCAGTATGCAACTGGCGGATGTTGAGTTGGATAACCGCACCGGATTGGCGGATGAATTACTGTTACAACGGCTGGGCCTCAGTCAACAGCAAAAACTGAACAGTGCTGATATTTCCGCAGCCTTGCGCCGGGTCTATGGGTTGGATACGTTGGAGCGGATCAGCAGCAGTTTGATCCGCACGCCGGATGGCAAACAACGGCTCAAACTACAAGCCTTGCCAAAAAGTTGGGGGCCGGCCTATCTGAATTTTCGCTTTCAGTTAGAAGATGACTTTAGCAATACCCATAACTATCAAATCGCTGCCTCCTATTTATGGACGGAGTTGTCGGCTTTTGGTGCCGAATGGCAAACGGATCTGGCGCTTGGTAGCGATAAACTGTTGAAGTCTGAATTATATTGGCCGCTGGCTGATTCAGGTTTTTACACTGCGGGCCGCTTGCAGCAAAGCCGGACTTTACTTGGCCTGGAAAACAGCGTTGGGTTATCCGATGGCGAGCTGAATAATACTGAGTTTCAGTTTGGCGCTGAGTTTGGCTTTCATCCGCTGGACAATGCCAATCTGAGTTTGGGTGTGGTGCAACGGGATGGTTATTACCGGTTTCCGGCCGCTATCGCCAGCCAGTTTAACTTTGGCACCTTGTCTTATTTGCGCCGTGGCGTTGAAACGGCCTTGGTGGTCGATACCTTGGATCAGCTCAGTTTTCCGACCCGCGGTTATAAGGTGGAAGGCAGTCTGCAGCGGCTGCAGGACAATGTGCTGGGTGGGCGCACTCACAGTCAGAGTTCTTTGCTGCGGGCTGAAACCGCCTATCGGCTGGGAGCCCATATCTGGCGTGGTCGGTTGCGCTGGGATAATTTCTCCGGTGCAGATGGCACTGTAGCACTGGAGCAATTTACGCTGGGCGGCTTGCTGAATTTATCCGGTTATCCGAAAAATTATTTGTTTGGCTCCCAAGTCCGTTTTGGCAGTCTGGTGTATCTGTATCAACTCAGTGACAGCAGATTCAGTTTTTTTAATGCGCCGTTTTATCTGGGCGCTTCGCTGGAACGAGGCATGGTGACTGAACCCAGGTTTGGCGATCGTAATCTGGCACAACATGATCAGTGGTTATGGGCCGGCAGTGTTTTTGCTGGCTGGGACAGCCCCTTTGGTCCTTTATATCTGGGCTACGGTCAGGCGGAAGCAGGGCCACAGCAAAAACCCTACCGTTTTTATCTGTCACTGGGGCAGACGTTTTGATGGCCGCGGTTTAGGGGGAGGGGCATAAAATGCTGAAAAAATATTTGCAACAGATCCGGGCCGGTAAACCGGTGCAATATCAAAAGTTTTTGCAGTTGTTGCCGCCTGGTTTTTATCAGCGTAAGGCCGAGCTGTTTAAAGTGCGGGCCACCGGTGCTGGTAAATGGCAACTGACCATTCTGGATCCGCAGTTATTTGAACAACTCTGGCAAAGTGCCGCGGCGCCAGCCAATCGATTGGAAGCCAGCTTACAGGGCGACTCGCATCAGGCCGGCACTTCGCACAGTTATTTGCTGGTGTATCATAGCGGGCTGCATAGTGACAGACCGGATCTGGTGCTGAGCCAAAGTGGTACCGATGGTCGTGCTCAGTTATCACTGGGTTTTCATCTGAAACAACAAGCTTTACTGATTGAAAATGAAGAGAACTTTTTCAGTTACCCAAAAGTATTGCAATTGGCAACACAGATGTTGGCACAGCCGTTTTCGCTGGCGGATACCGATGTGATTTTCGCCGCCGGTTCACGCATCAGTGCTGCGCTGTTACAACCTTATCTGCAACTTTATGACAGTTTGTATTGTGCCTTTGATTATGACGCTGCGGGTTTGGAAACCTTTGATACCTTGCACAAGCGCCATGGCGACAAGGTCCGGCTGCTGACAGCACCTGATTTGACGCCCTGGCTTGCTGGCTTTATCCACAAACCTAAACAACAGTCACAGTTAGCAAAAGCGATAGCGCTGGCAGAAAAACATCATCTCTATGGTCTGGCGGATGCGTTCAGCCGCAGTCAGCGTTTTTTGGAACAGGAAGTGTTGTTGCAGCAACTCAGCTAAACTCAGTTGCTGCAACAGCCAACAGCCCGATGCAACGGCACCTCACTGTTGCTGGTTTTTTGTACTTCGACCTTGACGTTCTTTCGATGGCTGACTAATCTCCAAGCTAAGAGACAAATAAGACATTTGCGTCAGATGAGTAAGCTGTAGCCGCAGTTACTGTTTGCGCTTGGGAGAGAATGCTGATGGCCCTGCAATTGACAATCGCTGATGACTCACTGTTATCACGCAAGAATATCCGTAAAGCGTTACCTTCGGTGCTGGATGCTACTATTACTGAGGCCTGTAATGGTGCTGAGGCCTTACAGGCCGTAGCGGCCGGTAAAGCCGAATTGTTGTTACTGGATCTACAAATGCCGGTGCTGGACGGTTTCGGTGTGTTAGCCGAATTACAGCAGCAGGAAGTCAATACCGTGATTATTGTGATTAGTGCCGATATTCAGCCACAAGCCGTGGCCCGGGTATTAAGCCTGGGGGCTGCCGGTTTTTTACAAAAACCGCTGCAGCCCAGCCAATTAGAACAATTACTTCTTGAGGTGGGTTTGTTATGAACAGCCAAGCCGCTGCAGAACCTGATGCTGCTGAGCCAAACCCAGCGATGAATGAATTGCAACGGGACGCGTTGCAGGAAGTGATGAATATTTCGATGGGCCAGGCTGCCAATGCGCTGGCCCTGTTGATTGATATCCAGGTGACCTTATCCATTCCAAAGATTGCCATCACCACGCCGCAGGGCTTGGATAGTTTTTATCAGCAGGCCAATGATCATTATTTTGCCCGTCAGTCTTTTATGGGGGATTTGCGCGGGGAAGTGATTTCCATGATTAGCCATCAGGGTTGCGCTCAGCTTGGTGAGAGCATGGCGTATGAACAACCGATGGATGAGAACAGTTACGATGAACTGGTGCTGGAGCTGAGTAATATTCTGGCTGGCGCTTGTCTCAAAGGCATGGTCGAGCAGCTATCAACGAGGTTGCATCTGTCGGCACCGGCGTTATTTAAACCTGAGCTGCGGCAGGACCACTACAGTTGGCAGCATGCCTTGCTGCTGGAAATCAGTTTTACTATCGAACAGGTGGCATTCAGCTCGAAAGTGATGATTTGTCTTGATGAAAAATCGATCCGGGATTTGCAACAGCGGATTGATACCTTGCTCAGTTAGGTGTCTGGCAATGGCGGGAGGGGATAATGCAGCAACAGAGCTTATTTCAGCATGTGGTGACTCAGTTATCCATCGGCGCCTGTGTGGTTGATGCCAACTACCGTATCTTGTTTTGGAATGACTTTTTCGCTGACAGGTTACAGTTACCGCTGAGTGCCGTCGAAGGTCAGTCTATTCTGGAGTTGTTTCCGCAGCAGGCGGCTTTTCTGAAACGCAAAATTAACAGTGTGTTTGTGCTGAAAAATGCCACTTACTCTTATTGGGAGCAAAGACCGGCGGTCTTTGAATTCCACAGCAGCCGGCCTATCACTGGCGAAGAATGCCAGATGTATCAGAACGTGGAAATTTATCCAATTTTTGCCGATGACAACGAGGTGAGCTGCGCTTGTATTACTGTGCATGATATGACAGTCACAGCCAGTTATCAGCAGGAGCTGGTCCGGCTGACTGAAACGCTGGAACAGGAAAAGCAACAACAACAACAATTGATCCTGAAGTTAGAGCAAGCGCAGAATCAGTTACTGCAATCGGAAAAAATGGCGGCTATAGGTCAGTTGGCCGCTGGGGTGGCGCATGAGATTAACAATCCGGTCGGATTTATTTTTTCTAATTTACAGTCCTTGGCTGATTACAGCAGCAAGATGCTTAAAGCCATTGAAGTACTTGGCAAAATGGTCGATAAAACCGCTCAGCCGTCCCTAACAAACTTAAAAACCGATCTGTATCAACGGTTAAATCTGGCGTTTTTACTGCAGGATTGTCCTGAACTAATCAATGAGTCATTAGATGGCGCGCGCCGGGTGATGGAGATTGTCAAAAGTTTAAAAGACTTCTCTCATGTCGATAGTCAGGACTGGCAGTTAGCGGATGTCAGTACCGGCCTGGACAGTACCTTAAGGATTTTACAAAACGAACTGAAATATAAAGCAGAAGTCATTAAAAACTATCAGCCAAACTTGCCGCAGTTATATTGTCAGGCGATGCAGCTCAATCAGGTCTTTATGAATCTGCTGGTCAATGCCGCGCAGGCGATGGAAGGTTTTGGCAGAATCACCATCGACCTTTATCAGCAAGAAGAGGATCTGCTGGTGAAGATTTGTGATAGCGGTAAAGGCATAGCACCCGAGCATCTGAAACGGATTTTTGAGCCCTTTTTCACCACGAAAGCTGTTGGTGAGGGCACAGGTCTGGGTTTGTCATTATCCTACAGTATTATTCACCGTCATCAGGGCAGCTTACAGGTCGAAAGTGAAGTTGGTAAAGGCAGCTGCTTTACCATTAGGTTGCCATTGCACCAGACGGCGGCCGGTCCGGCGCTGGCCCGCAGTCTCTAAGCAGTTCAGGCGGAGGTCGAGATGAGTGACACAAGTGCGGGTAGTCAATCTGCCGCCGCTATGACGGTGCTTTGTGTCGACGATGAACCGAACATTCTAAAATCACTGCAAAGATTGTTGGCGGGACAGGGCTTTCAATTGCTACTGGCCACCTCCGGCGCTGAAGCGCTGCAGCTGTTAGCGAGCAGGCCTGTCGATCTGGTGATGTCAGATATGAAAATGCCGCAGATGTCAGGCGCAGAGTTGCTGACCGAAGTCGCCAGGTTATATCCGGCTACGTACCGGATTATTCTCAGCGGTTATGCCGATATGGCGTCGACGCTGGCGGCGGTAAATCAAGGCCAGATCCAGCGCTATCTGCAAAAACCATGGCATCAGCAGGATTTGCTGACGGCTTTGCGTGATGGTTTAGATAAAGTGGCATTGCAGCAGCAGAATACTGAATTACAGCAGCAACTTCAGCTGCGTAATCAACAGCTGGAGCAGTTTAATCAACAACTGGAACAACGGGTCGAAGAGCGCACCGGTCTGCTACGCCAACTGATCCGGCAGTTACAGTATTCGCAGCAGCAACTGCAGCAGGACCAGCATTCAACCTTAAAGATTTTATACAACATGATCAGTAGTCAGCCATTGCTGGATGGCGCTTACGCGCAGAATGTCAGCAAATTAGCCGGCAGTCTGGCGCAGCGCAGCGGGTTGGCGAAAGATGGCTGTGAGCAAGTGGCGTTGGCCGCTTTATTGGCCGAACTTGGCCTGCTGACGTTACCGGCTGAATTGCTTCAAAAACCTTTTTATCAGCTTGATTTACATCAAAGGCAACGTTATCTGCAGCATCCGCAACAAGCCCAGTTGTTGATGGCACCCGCCACCCACCTGCATGCCGTGGCCGATATGATTGCGCATCAGTACGAACGTTTTAATGGCACTGGCAGTCCGGATCAGTTAATTGGCGAACAAATTCCACTGGGCGCCCGTATTCTGGCGCTGGCGCGCGATTTCTGGGGGTCAATGTTGGGGCGGCTACACAAAGACAAGCTGAGTAAACTCAAAGCGTTGCAGCAGATAAAGCTGCATCTGGGCAGCTTTTATGATCCTCAGTTAGTGCAGTTACTGGAGCAATTGGTGCTGACGATGGACGACGCGGTGACGGATCATGCCGTCCATCCGCTGACCACTGCAAAATTAGAGCCTGGCATGCAGTTATTACAGGCCCTGTACAACGATAAAGCGATGCTGCTGTTGCCGGAAGGGCATATTTTCAGCCTCAGCAGCATTATGCGGATCCGGCAACTGGAACAAAAAACCAATCAGCATTTTGCGCTGCTGATTAAACCAGCTGCCCCTGCCGCCGGTTAACGGATTAGGCGGACTGGCCGGCAGCTATGGCTTGTTGTACCTGCTGGCGTAAGGCCGTTTGTAGCGCTGGCTCTAATTGCATCTGCCGCGCTAACTCCTGCAGATAGGCTTTTTCCATAAAGTTTTCTTCATCGACCACCAATAAACTGGCCAGGAAAATTTCTGCTTTCATGCTCTGATCCGTGGCTAAAGCAGCTATTTCGGCCGGATCCAATGGTTTTTGCAGTTCACGGTCGACCCATTGCTGCACCCTGGTATCGGCGGTCAGTTTGGCAATTTCGGCATCGATCAGACCACGTTCACGGCCATCGATATGACCATCGGCTTTGGCGGCGGCGATCAAGGCGCACAGCAGGACCTGGCAATGTTGTTCCTGCTGCGGCGCTGATAACTGTTCAAGCGGTTGTGGCGCTGTGGTGGTGGCTTGTTGCTGCTGATAATTTTTCAGTGCCTGATAAGCCAGGGTCCCGAGTGCCGCCAAACCGCCATAAGTCAGCACTTTGCCGCCGATGTTGCGGCCGCTTTTGCTGCCCAGCAACAACCCCAACGCACCACCAGCCAGTGCGGCGCCGCCTTTACCACCGAGCATACCACTGACTTGTTGCAGCAGGCCGGAGCCCGCGCCGGCATGACCGCCTGAGCTGGTTGCTGGCTGTTTAGCCGGGGGTTGTTGTTTTAATAATGCGCTGCCTGATTGCAGCAGTTGTTCCAGCAGATGTTTAGTATTGAGCATAAGACAAACCTTGCAACGAAGCCGGCACGGCAGCCGGCAGCTGTGGACGAAAAATCAGCATACAGGCCGGGTGCAGGCCATCGCAAGCAGCAGTGGCGGACAAAGTGTTGCTGAATGTTGCTGCGGGTCTGGTGCCACCTCGCGGTGTTGGCAGGCACAGACAATAAATGGCTGGTTAAATATACAGTTGTTTGCTAAGCTCAAAGCTATCCAACAGAGCCGATGGTCGGGGTATCGGATGGCCAAAACCTTACCGCTGTTACCGGCAGATTATTATCTGCAGCATTTCAACGAATTATTACGCCATCTGCAACTGCATTATCAGCCTGTGCTGACCGACGAATTTTGCCAACTGGCACAAGCCTTTATGCATTTACCGCTGGCGGCGCAACGGTTATGGGTGCGGTTACTGAATCGCAAGGGGCCGGTGTTTGCCCTGGCGGATATTCAGTATCCCGAAGTGCCGGATCAGGCGGCGGCCTTGGCGGCGTTACAGCAGGCCGGCCTGATTGCTGAGCTGGAAACCGAAGACGATTGCTGGCATTGGCTGCAGCGGGTGACTAAACCTGAGCTACAACAGTTGCTGCAATGCTTGCACACTGAGCACAGTCCAACGGCCATGGCGGTGCCTGCTCTGAAAAAAACCGCCAACCGCGCGCAGTTAGTGGCGCAGATTGCCGCTTTGATGCCGCTTGAAGCGGACAGGTTACAGGCGATCACGCCGACTGTGGTGCTACGGCAGCAACAGACACTGCAGTACGGTTATTTTTTGTTTTTTGGCCGGATTGAACATAACCTCAGTGTTTTTACGCTGCGTGATCTCGGCCTGCAGCAAAATAGCAATTTTAAAAGCAGTTATCGCGCCCGATACACTGAACCTGAACTGGCGCAACAGGCATTTTTTTATGCCAGCTTGCAACATGAATGCCGCCAGTTACAGCTGCAATGGCCCAAACTTGCCGCTGAGCAGCAGCAACAAACCCTGCTGAACTGGCAGCGGCAACTGGCTGACTGGCCGGCAGCACTGGATGAGCGTAATCAACTCGTGCTTGAACAGTTGTGTGAAAAACTGGGCCGGTTAGCGGAGAAACAGGGTGATGCGCTGCTGGCTATCCGGTTTTATCAGCACTGCCCGGCTTATCCGGCTTCCGAGCGCCTGGTGAGGTTGTATTATGCCAGGCGCCAACAACCTCAGTATCTGCTGTTGTTACAGCAACTGTTGCAACAAATGCAGCAGGATCCATGTTGTGATGATGAATACTGGTTTGCGCATGATTTTGCCAGCCGCAAATTTGGTCAGCAAAGCCACTCTGATCTCACTCTGATGCTGCAGCAAGCCAGCTCAATCCGGTTGGATGAACTCTGGCAAGGCCAGACAGAAGCGGGGGCCTGCCGCTATTATCAGCAACAAGGTTGGCAGGCTTTTCAGGCTGAAAATCAACTGTGGCAGGCTTTATTTGGCTTATTGTTCTGGCAGGAACTGTTTTTATCCGCCGACAGCGCCATTTACAATGAGTTTGAAAAGCGTCCCCGTGATTTAACCAGTGGTGGTTTTTACCGCCGCCAAGCGGCAGCTATTGACCAAAAGCTGCAATTGCTGCTGCAGCCGGAACAGGCCATCCAACTGTTATTGCAAAATCTGACGCAGTTTTACCCGCAGCCCAATGCTGTGTTTAACTGGCGCCCTGAGCTGGCTGAGCAACTGCCGTTATTACTGCGCGGCTTGCCCGCAGCGGCGCTGGTGGCTTTATTAAGGCAAATGGCAACAGATTTTCGCCGTTACAGCCATGGTTTTCCGGATCTCTGTCTGGTGGCTCAGAGTGGTGAGATCCGCTTTGTGGAGTTAAAAGCGCGCGGTGATTCAGTGCGGCGCAATCAGCTGAGTAAAATGTTGACGATGCGCCAGCT
>Ga0114982_1000091_pt1 | contig 42548 bp, 37 predicted proteins | sample Shrwel_input2_FT_FD_87183 | JGI IMG/M metagenome (GOLD analysis project Ga0114982, IMG submission 87183) | Subsurface microbial communities from deep shales in Ohio, USA - Utica-3 well 1 S input2 FT | ecosystem: Environmental > Aquatic > Deep subsurface > Shale gas/oil reservoir > Produced... | reverse complement strand
TGTAGAACGAGGCTGGGTAATCCAGTCACGCATTCTGGATGGGTTACTGTGATAAACATCGGTAACGATAGAGTAGATCTTCCAAGCAAGAAATTTTTCGTTTTTAGGATCAGATTTATAAATAATTCTGATGGCGTAATTGTCAAAAACTTCTTCAAAAGAAACGCCCTGCTTCAGCATTTTTCTGTAAATGGAAGAAATCGCTTTTGCGCGACCTTTTATTGTGACCTTAAGACCTTCATCTTTTAATCTTTCGGAAACTTCCTTTTTAAATTCCTCAATATAGCGCTCTCTGCTTTCTTTTGCGAGTTCTAATTTTTGAGTAATATCTGTAAAAACATCAGGATTATTGTATTTTAGCGAAAGATCTTCCAGCTCAGATTTAATGTTGTACAAACCTAAGCGGTGAGCCAATGGAGCATAAATGTAAACTGTTTCGGAGGCAATTTTTTTCTGCTTATCCGGAGCCATGCTTTCCAGAGTTCTCATGTTGTGAAGACGGTCGGCTATCTTTATCAAAATCACCCGGAAATCTTCAGAAAGCGTGAGTAAAAGCTTTCTGTAGTTTTCAGATTGTACAGAGATATTCTGATGATTCATGATGGAGATCTTCGTTAATCCATTAACGATAGCTGCAATTCTTTCCCCAAAAATTTTCTTCAGATCTTCGTATGTATACTCAGAATCTTCGATTACATCGTGCAATAATGCACATGCGATAGATGTAGCACCCAAACCGATTTCTTTCGCAACAATTTTTGCAACAGCAATCGGGTGATAAATATAAGGTTCACCAGACTTTCTCCTTTGATCTTTGTGTGCATCTAATGCAATATCAAAAGCCTTTCGGATGAGTTTGTTGTTCTCTTCATCCAAAGTTCTGTATGTATTAGAAATCAGGTCTTTATACCTCGCTGAGATTTCTTTATTTTCTTGTTCTAAATCGTAACTCATTTGTGTAAAAGGCTTTGTTTAGACGAAAATACGAAAAATAAAGCGATTTGTCAATTCCTGAAACCAAAAAATCCGCAGAAAAATTCCTACGGATCTTGGTTATAAGTTTTTAGTTTTAATTTTTTAGAATTTTACTTCAGAGTCCATTCCTGTATGTTGGGGTTTTTTCTTCACATCCGGACTGTTGTGGATTTCAGCTTTACTTCTTGCATCAATATATTTTTTTACATTGCTGTAGGAAGCTTGGTCAATATTCATGTTTTCAAATAAATATGTTTTCAGAACCGAATTTTGATGAAAAATGTCGTGTGCTTTTTGAGACTGCTCTGCGTCTTTTATTTCTACACTCGCCATAAACTGCGAATGGTGATGATCTTCTTTGAGATAAACTATATAATCAGAATTTGCAAATCCAGAATTTTCCAGTTCGTCTTCCAGTCTCTTGTAATCACCGTTTCTTTCAAATAATCCTGTTAAAATGCTTGACATAGTAATCTGTTTTTGAATACTTAAAGATAAAACAATTTTTGGAATATTTTAAAAATAATTAAAAAAGATTCATAATAATTATTTTATCTATAAAAATTTAATAAATTTTAAGATATTGTCTATTTCTTTAAAAATAAAAAAACTCTGCGGATATTGCAGAGTTCAGTTTTTGTTTGTAGAAGCTGGTCTTAAATTCTTTGATCTTTTATTTCATCTACAATTTCAGGATTCAGCAGGGTAGAAGTGTCACCGAAATTAGAAAAGTCTCCTTCTGCAATTTTTCTTAGGATTCTACGCATAATTTTTCCGGAACGCGTTTTTGGAAGTCCTGAAACAAACTGGATCTTATCAAGCTTCGCAATAGGACCGATCTGATCTGAAATCAACTGATTAATTTCTTTTTTCAGATTTTCTTTTTGGCGATCTGCACCGCTGTCTTTTAAAATAACAAAACCATACAATGCGCTTCCTTTAATATCATGCGGGAAACCAACAATTGCTGATTCTGCAACCGCAGGATGCTCATTGATGCTGTCTTCGATTGGTGCGGTTCCCAAATTGTGACCTGAAACAATGACTACATCATCAACACGACCTGTAATTCTGTAATAGCCAACTTCATCTCTCAAAGCTCCATCTCCTGTAAAATATTTCCCCGGAAAAGCGGTAAAATACGTTTCCTTGTATCTTTGATGATCTCCCCAAATGGTTCTTGCAATTCCCGGCCATGGAAAACGGATACAGAGATTTCCCGTCACCTGATTTCCTGTGATTTCATTGCGTTTGTCATCCATTAAGACAGGCTGAATTCCCGGTAAAGGAAGTGTTGCGTAGGTTGGTTTTGTCGGCGTAACGAATGGTAGCGGCGAAATCATGATTCCTCCGGTTTCAGTTTGCCACCAAGTATCAACAATCGGACATTTTTTCTTTCCGACATGGTCGTTAAACCAATGCCATGCTTCATCATTAATTGGTTCTCCAACAGAACCGATTACTTTTAATGAACTTAAATCGTGTTTGTCTACCCATTCTGAACTTTCTTTAGCCAGAGAACGAATTGCAGTCGGAGCTGTATAAAACTGTGTAATTTTATGTTTTTCAATCACTTCCCAGAATCTGTCCGGTTCAGGATAAGTAGGAATGCCTTCGAAAATAACAGTGGTTGCACCGTTTAAAAGCGGACCGTAAAGGATGTAGGAATGTCCTGTAATCCAACCGATATCTGCGGTACACCAGTAAATATCATTTTCTTTATAATTGAATACATTTTTATACGTATAGGCTGTGTAAACCATGTATCCTGCGCAAGTATGAAGCATTCCTTTAGGTTTTCCTGTAGAACCGGAAGTATACAGAATGAAAAGCGGATCTTCAGCATCCATAATTACGGTAACGAAATCAGGAGAGGCGTTTTCATATAGATCTTCCATCCAGAAATCTCTGTGTTCCTTCATTTTTACCTCATTGTTGGTTCTTTTTACCACCAAAACTTTTTCTACGCTTGGTGTTTTTTCAAGAGCTTCGTCTACAATGCTTTTCAGATCCAAAACTTTGTTTCCTCTGTAACTTCCGTCTGAGGTGATGACCATTTTTGCGCCGCAGTCATTCACTCTTGAAGAAACGGCTGAAGCTGAAAATCCTGCGAAAATAACGGAATGAACGGCTCCCAGTTTTGCACAAGCCAGCATTGTGATGGCAAGCTCCGGAATCATAGGAAGATAAATACAGACTCTGTCGCCTTTTTCGATGCCCATTTCACGAAGAACATTCGCAGTTTTGTTCACTCTTTTGTAGAGTTCGTTGTAAGAAATATGCTGTGCTTCTTCTTTTGGATCGTTCGGTTCCCAGATGATTGCCGTTTTATCGCCTCTTACCGCTAAATGTCTGTCGATGCAGTTTTTGGTAATATTTAATTTAGCATTTTTAAACCACGAAATTTTGGCTTCATTCATATCGTATTTCACGACCTTGCTCCATCTCTGATACCACACGAAATTTTCATCTGCAATTTTGTCCCAGAATTTTTTAGGATTTTTGATCGATTTTTTATACTCTTCAAAATATTGCGGTAAGTTTTCTATCTGATAGTTTCTCATATTTTTCTTTTTAAAATTTATTTTATTATTTAAATTATTCTCTTAACACACAGTGTGCGGAGTTTTTTCTTTTTTTATGTAAGCCTAAATCATGAATAATTTGATCTATAATTTTAGTTCCATTACAGGTAAAAACCGATTTTTTATCGATGTTTCAATCTGGCTGATTTTTAGAAATCCGAAACCTTCATAAAATTTCTCTGCATTAGGATCAGCTTCCAAAATTATCTTTGCTGTTTTTTCTTTCTTAGTTTTATTTATACAATCATTCATAAGCATTTTCCCATAACCTATTCCCATTTCTTCCGGAACTACGAACAAATTGTCAAGTTTTACGATGTTTTCATTAATATTAAGATAAGAGTAGTAAGCAATAATTTTATCATTTAATGATAATTTATATACCTCACTTTTTTTGATATAATCTTTAGTTATCGTTAAATCTTGCGACCATTTTTCAATTTGTTCATCCGAATATCCCCAATGTGCTTTTGATTTTTTGGTTATTTCGGTTAAAATCTTATCGTCTTCAGGATTTGCTTTTACTATTTTCAACATCGTGATTTCAATTTATGCTCTGTATTCTCCAATTTTCTCCTGAATCTCTTCAATAATCTTTTCATCATCAATCGTTGAAGGAATCTGGAATTCTTTTCCGTCCAGTAAAGTTCGGATCAGCTTTCTTAAAATTTTTCCTGAACGGGTTTTAGGTAAGCGTTTTACAACCATCACATTTTTCAAACATGCAACAGCTCCTATTTTTTCACGGACTGTTTTTACGATGTCTTTTTCTACATTTTCCTCAGAAACAGCGGATCCGTTTTTTAAAACAACCGTTGCAAAAGGAATCTGTCCTTTCAGCTCATTATCAATTCCTACAACAGCGCATTCTGCAACATCGGGATGAGAAGAAACAATTTCTTCCATTTCGGAAGTGGAAAGACGGTGTCCTGCAACATTAATTACATCATCCACTCTTCCGGTAATGAAAATATAACCGTCTTCATCTTTTATGGCTCCGTCTCCGGAAAAATAATAGCCTTTGTACTGCGAGAGATAGCTTTTCTCAAAACGGTCATAATCTTTCCAGATTCCCAGTAAAGCTCCGGGAGGAAGCGGTAATTTTATAACTAAATAACCTTCATGATGCGCATCCAGTTCATAGCCGTTTTCATCGAAAATTTTAATATCATAGCCGGGAATTGGTTTTCCTGCGGAAGCTCTTTTTATTTTGTAGTCTTCATTAAAAGTCATTAAACCCAACATGGGTGAACCGGATTCTGTCTGCCACCAGTGATCGATTGCCGGAACTCCGATGTGTTCTGCAAACCAGTCCAGAGTGGCAACATCACATCTTTCTCCTGCTAAAAACTGCTTTCTGAAGTGGCTTAAATCATATTTTTTCACCAATTCTCCTTTCGGATCTTCTTTTTTGATGGCTCTGATTGCAGTAGGAGCGGTAAACATGGCTGCTACTTTATATTCGGAAATAATTCTCCAGAAGGTTCCCGCATCGGGCGTCATAATAGGTTTTCCTTCAAAAATAATCGTTGAATTTCTGTTGATTAAAGGACCGTAAACTGTATAACTGTGACCAACTGCCCATCCGAAATCGGAAGCTGCCCAAAAAGTTTCTCCCGGTTCGATTCCATAGATGTATTTCATCGAAAATTTCAACGCGGTGGCGTAACCTCCTGTATCTCTTGCAACACCTTTTGGTTTTCCCGTTGTTCCGGAAGTATACAGCAAATAGAGTGGGTGAGTGGATTCCACCGAAACGCAGTCAGCCACTTCTGAGTTTTGAACTAATTCTTCGTAATCAATTAATCCTTCAAACATTTCATGTTGATTATCAACCAGTTTTCTGTTGTACACAATGATGTGATCGACTTTATCCTGAGCCAGCTCAATCGCTTTTTCTACCAAAGGCAGATAAGGAATTCTTTTTGCGATTTCGACTCCTGCGGTTGCCGTAATTAATGCTTTTGGTTTGCAGTCGTCGATTCTCACTACGAGTTCATGCGGTGCAAAACCTCCGAAAACCACATTATGAATCACTCCGATTCTTGCGCACGCAAGCATGGAAAACAAAGTCTGCGGAATCATCGGCATATAAATGACAGCAGTATCGCCTTTTTTCAAACCTAAAGAAATTAATCCTCCTGACAATTTTGAAATTTCCTTTTTGGCTTCATTGAAGGTGTAGGTATTCTTTTGGTTTGTTACCGGAGAATCGTAAATAACTGCAACCTGATCTCCAAAACCCTCTTCAATATGTTTATCAATGCATAAATAGCACATATTGAGCTTTCCATCGGGAAACCATTGGTTGTATTGATTTTCGTTATTAGAAGTAATGGTTTTCGGGAACTCAAACCAACTGATTTCCTGAGCCTGTTCTTTCCAGAAGTTCTGTTTGTCTTCTATGCTTTGTTTAAATAAAATATCTGTATTCATACTAGTTTTTTAGGGGTTGAAACACGAATGCCACAAATTTTTTCACAAATGTTATACAAATAATGATTGTGATATTATTTCTGATTTGTAATTAAATTAAAAACATTTCCTCAATCTGCTGCATCAGTTTTTTTATCGAATAAGGCTTCGTAACGTAAGCATCGGCTCCCATTTCCAGGCCTTTTTCAATGTCTTTAGGATTATTTTTGGCACTGAGGAAAAGAACTTTTGTGTTTTTGAGATTTTCATTTTTCTTTATTTCTTCCAGAGTGCTGTATCCGTCAAGATTAGGCATCATAATATCTAATAATATTACATCAGGAACGATTGTCTTTAGAAACTCCAAAACTTCTGTTCCGTCTCTGGCAATGAAAACGTCGTAACCGTTTTTTCGGAAACTGTATTCAAGAGACATTAAAATCTTATGTTCGTCATCTGCGATTAATATTTTCTTCATTTTTTTCTTTATGGTTCAACTTCATTGTTATGTATTATAGGTAGGATGATTGTGAAAGTCACACCCAATCCGCTGTTTTCTGCTTTTATAGTTCCGGTATGAGCTTCTACAATTCTTTTTGAAATAGCAAGACCAAGACCGCTTCCGGAAGGTTTTCTTATATTTTGGTTTTTAGACTGGTAAAATTTATCAAAAATAAGCTCGAGATCTTCTTCAGGAATATGTTTTCCGGTATTGAAAATCGTTATGTTGAGATCATTGTCTTTTTCAAAAAACTTGGTCTGAATAGTTCCCTGCTCATCTGTAAATTTTAAAGCATTTCCTAAAATATTCTGAAATAACTGAATCATTCTTGCTACATCATAATCAAACAAGTATTGATTAAGAAGATTAACCTCACTTATATGAATATTTTTCTGCTGAATCAGATGAATAATAGGATTCAATGCTTTTTTATACGTTTCCAGAATGTTGTTTTTCTGAATGTGCAGAGCAATTTCGCCATGCTGAAGTTTATCCAGATACAAAATATCATTAATGATTTCGCTTAAACGATCAGATTCGGTAATAATATTATTCAAAAATTCTCTTTTAATTTCTAATGGAATATCATCGTCATCGGCTAAAATTTCTCCCGCAGAACGAATAGCAGTAATCGGAGTCCGCAATTCGTGGGCAACAGAATCTAAAAAGTCGTCTTTCTGTCGGTCTTTGATGATTAAATTTTCATTGGCTGCGGTAAGATCGTGAGAAAGCTGTTTTAGCTCTTCAGATTTTTCGGTCAGTTTTTTATTAAGAGTGATATTTTCTTTAGATTCTTCAAGGATATTTAAGACTTCTTTTAAAGATATTTTGTCTTCTTTAGTAACACCTTCGATTAAAATTTTAGCAGAAGCAGTTCCTATTCTTCCTGCCAAAAGATTTTCAGAAAACTTGATGAATCTTGAATCGGCGGTTTCTTCCTGAGTATCGATATTGTATTTGATATTAAAGATCCGCATCGCTTGTTCTGTTTTCTTTTTGCCTAAAAAACGTTCCAGAATATTTTTGATATCCGAAACATAAGCGGTTCCTCTCCAGATAAAAGCATTTTCGTGATTTTGAATGTATTTGTCAATATCAACATATAATTCGGCAAAATTTCTCTCGCGGTAGTTTCCTTTCATGCTTACCGATAAAATGGTGAATAAACCTGTGTTTACAAGGATAGACCAAAAGAAAATTTCCGGAATACGATCTAAAAATGTAATATCAAAAAACTGGAAAGCATCATACATTTCCCGTAAAAATCCTTTCAGTTCCTGATTGTAAGAAAAATAATACTGTGGAATAATTAAGCCGAAATAACAGATTATTAAACCGGCTAAAAGTCCGGTAATTGCGCCTTTATAGCTTCCTCTTCTCCAGAATATGGCTCCGAAAAATGCAGGAGCCAACTGTGCTATAACGACAAAAGAAATCAATCCCACAGAATCGAGCGAAGTTTTCAGAATAAAATATTTATAAAAGACAAAAGCTAAAATAATCAGTCCAAAAATTGAAAACTTTCGAATATTGGTAATGTTTCGCGTGTTTTGAGTCTCATTTTCAGCTTTAAACTTGCCCAATAATCCGTAAGGAATAATGAGGTTGTTTGAAAGCATGATGGATAATGTAATTGACGATATAATAATCATCGAAATTGATGAACTTAAACCACCAAGAAATACCAAAACGGTGATTAAAGTATTATCAAAATATTGCGGAATCAGAATAGAATAAAATTCCGGATTTACATTCTGACCATCAAAAAGTAATCTTCCGCCCCATGCAATCGGAAAAATGAATATGGTGAAAATCAATAGATATAAAGGAAAAAACCAAATGGCTGTTTTAATGTGCTTTTCCTGTCTGTTTTCTACAATGGCTGTATGAAACTGTCTTGGAAGGATACAAATTGCCGTTCCTGAAATCATGCACAGAACCATCCAATTCATAGCGCCTTCCACACCGTTGAAAGTATTTTTAGCTTTAAAATCAGGAAATTTACTTGCCTTGCTGTAAAGATCTGAGAATCCGTCAAATGCAAAATAAATAACAAATAAACCTAAAATAATAATGAAAAAAAGTTTAAGAAAACTCTCTAAAGCTATTGCCGAAATAATGCCTAATCTTTTTTCCGAAGCATCTACATATTTAGTTCCGTAATATGATGAGAATACTGCAATTAAAACAACGACAAAAGTTGCGCTGTCATTTAAAATGTTTTTAGATATTGCCGTTTCTGTTACCAAATGAAAGGTTTCGGAGATTGCTCTTATTTGTAACCCGATGTAAGGAATAATTGCCAATATGCAAACCAAGGTGATAATAGCGCTGAAACTTCTGCTGTTTCCGTACCGTAAAGAGATAAAATCTGCAAGACTGCTTATTTTGTTGATTCTTGAAATACGGACAATTCTTGTATTAATGTAAATCCATGCAGGAATAATGATAATAGGACCAATGTAAATAGTAAGGTAGCTGAGTCCGCTTGTCGCAGCAACACCAATGCTTCCATAATACGTCCATGCAGTACAGTATACAGCAAGAGATAGAGCGTAGATGTATGGATTATTGATCCAGAACTTGCTTTTTTTCTTCTCTGCAAAATACGCAACAAGAAACAGAAGAGCCAGATAAATAAGAACAACAATAAATAATGCGAAACTACTCATCATATTTTTTTACAATGAAGAAAGAAATCAAAATAGAAATCATCCAGACAGAAAAAACATACACCAGAATTCTTGGAAAGCCTAAAACCTCTTTCTCGCTATTGAAAAGCAGTGAAACAGGAATGCTGAAAGCAATCAGCAGACCTATACACAGAATGATCAGTTTTTGTTCGTGACGTTTTTTCATGATTGAATGATGAATTTATTATAATTGGTAAACATTGATCAGAAAGATAATTGATGAATAGAATCATTCATCAATTATCATCTAACATTTAATTTACTTATCGTCAGAATATTCTCCTATCAAAGAGTAATATCCGAAAATTGCCATTCCACCGGAGACAATGGGTACCAATACAAAAAGTATAATGATACCAAATACAAGATCTTCCTGCTTTCCTGAGGCGAGTTTAGGGATTCCCATCACTGTGATCCCAAAATAGGCAACAGCAAGAGCAATTAAAATCCAAACAATGCCTAATATTTTTTTTAGTCCGTCCATTTTCGTAGTTTTAAAATTAGTGAATTTTGATTAAATAAGCTATTTGTCGTGGATATTATTGTTTTTGTTTTTAAGATAAAACATTCCAATGACCAAACAGACTGTTGCAACACCGATAGGATACCAAAGACCTTCGAGATACCATGTTGCGTGTCCTGCATCTTTGCCAGTAGTTACCAAATAGGTTGCAACCGCAGGAAGTAAGCCTCCAAACACACCATTACCAATGTGATACGGAAGGGACATCGATGTATAACGAATTCTCACCGGGAACATTTCAACCAGAAATGCTGCAATCGGACCATAAACCATTGTCACAAAAATTACCTGAATAAATACTAGAAACACCAAATACCATCTTGTATTGTCGTTAATAGTTATAGATTTAGAAACTTTTGGTTCTTCTGCTTTTCCGTCTTTTATTACGGGTCCTGCTGCAGACCAATGTACAATACTGTCTTTTTTCATTAAAGTTCCGTCAGTGTAAAGTATTTCTTTATGGAAAGTTACCAGACTATCTGTTGCAATGTCTTTATGAACTTTGGCGCTTCTTTTTTCTGTAATTCCGTTTGATGCAACTGTTTTACTTTCCAGATTTACACTTTTAAACATTGTATCATAAATAGGTCTGTAAGCTAAAATTGCAACAAGCATTCCTATCATCATAATTGCTTTTCTGCCAACTTTATCAGACAGCCAGCCAAAAAATACAAAGAAAGGAGTTCCCATAAGTAAAGCGGTTGCCATTAAATAATCTACCTGTGTAGATTCTACATTCATTACTTTCTGAAGGAAACTCATGGCGTAGAACTGTCCCGTGTACCAGATTACACCTTGTCCCATTGCAGCTCCGAATAGTGCCAATAAAACAAATTTGAAATTATATTTGTTTCCAAAGCTTTCTTTTAAAGGATTTTTTGAAGTTTTTCCTTCAGCTTTGGCTTTAGCAAACAAAGGAGATTCTTTCATGTTTTTTCTGATGACATAAGAAACTCCAACCATCAAAATTGAAATCCAGAAAGGAACTCTCCATCCCCAAGTGTCAAATTGTTCTGCAGAAAGAGAACTTTTAGTTAATAAGATGACAATTAAAGAGATAAAAAGTCCGGCTGTAGCTGTTGTTTGGATCCATGAAGTCCAGTAACCTCTTCTGTGTGGTTGTGCGTATTCTGCGACATATGTTGCAGCACCACCATATTCTCCTCCTAAAGCTAAACCTTGTAGTAATCTTAAAATTAAAACCAATACTGGTGCAAGAAAACCTATTGTTTCATAACCGGGAATACATCCTATTAAAAATGTAGAAAATCCCATGATAAGTAAAGTAACTAGAAATGTATACTTTCTGCCGATAATATCTCCCAGTCTGCCAAAAAATAATGCTCCGAAAGGTCTCACTACAAAACCTGCGGCAAAAGTTGCCAGTGTAGATAAAAATGCTGCTGTCGGATTGTCTGAAGGGAAAAATTTTGTTGCCAAAACTACAGCTAAACTTCCAAACAGATAAAAATCATACCACTCAATTAAAGTACCTAAAGATGATGCAGTGATAACGCCCCAAATGGTTTTGTTTTTCTGCTTCTCTGTCATATCCTCAAAAGAGGTTTCAACTTGTTGATTGCTCATATTATTGTTTTTTTTATTGTTAATGAAATTGTTCGTGGAAAAATTCTGTTTATAAATAAATCTGCAGCTGAACAATAAATTCTCCTTTTGAAGTAGGACTTTCAGTTGGGCTTGTATAAACAGGTCTTGTGGAATATTGAGTAGTAATTTTAGCATGATGACCGTCTAAAAACCAGTTGGCTCCAATATCAAACTGAGAAGAAGATTTATCGTAAGCATCAAAATTTTTGTGAGTATAAGCAGCAAACGGTTGAATTCTGATTTTTGGTTTGTCGGATTGACTTGGAAGCAGTAAACCAGCCTGAGCGTAGATAATGTCACCTGTTCCTATCATCGGTTGTAAGTTTCCCGGTCCTGCTATTGCACGTTGTCCAACAAAGTTCGGATCATTGGCTGCAATGTTCATGATTCCCAAATTTCTTACATAATTGGGTCCGAAATTATAATTGAAGTATCCTGCATATGCCGAGACAGCCATTTTATTTTTAGCATTTCCTAAAGGAATATCTGCAAAAGCATCCGCAGAAAGTAACGTTATATCATGTTTTTCAATATTTGAATTAACCGAAGTTCTTGTTCCTTCTTTTTGATGATAAAAACCTGCACCCAGATTGAAAACCTTTTTTGTTCCCAAATAAGAACCTACCTTGAAAGGCAGTGTGTTTGATTCTGACTCTAAGAACTGATACTCAAAATAACCTGCTTTAGACCAGTTCGGGTTTCCGTTGTTGTCAACAGCGACTGCATTGTCCGGATTTAAAGTGTTTACTGGAGTAAGATCTGTTGCAAATGGTTTGTTCAAGCTCATTCTGTATTCAAACTTTCCGTATTTTCCTTTTGCAAAAATTCCCATTTGTCTTGCAAACTGATCAGAATTATCAATTAAAGGCCAACTGAAAATAGGGGAGTCTACGGTAAGAAAATTTAATGTTGATCCCATGGTCATACGGGAGAGTCCCATGTAATAGTGAAGCCCACCTCCTAAAGTGAGGCTGAATTTTCCTGCTTCTCCCGGTAAAATAACAGCATATTCATTCCACGCATCATGAAAGAAAAGCTGAGGTTTTTTACCGTTTCCGTAACTTCCTGTTCCTGATGTTCCAGTTGCTCCGCCGTTGATGAAGGTTTGATTGTTGATTCCAAAATGTGTTAAAATCATATAACGCTTTGTAATCTGAGCATAAGCCAATGCTCTCAGTCTTCGGTTTCCCAAATTCCAGGTGTTGTCAGTAGGTTCGCCACCAACCATACTTCCGGGGTTCATGTCAGAATTTCTGATCCAAAACTGATCCCACAGAATAAAACGTACATATTTATCTCCATTAGGATTGAGATTTATTTTTAAACCACTCCCATAATCTGGAGAACCTTGTGAATATAAAGAACTGCTGATTAAAGCTAATCCAATAAAACTTAATATTTTCTTCATAAATTATTAATTTTTTGGCTATTATTTTGTGAAAGCCAAATTGGAATTAATAATTTAGTTATAAAAATTTAATATATATTTATGGTAATAGTATAGTTTTTAATTTTAAATCATGAATTATGAGCTGAAAATCTGTTCTTATAAATCATGTTTTTTAAATTAATAAATAAAGATTTTTGAATGTCCGTTTTTAATCATATCGCTAAAATCAGTAGTCATTTTGTCATTCCGAAGGAATCTCAACACACTGAAAATAAAGCAGTTTATATTCTTCCGGAATGACAAACAAACTGTTAAAAACTAAATTATTACTAATTACGGACATTCATATAAAGTTTTGATTAATAGATTTTTAAATGAATTAATTCTATTTTAATAGAACTTAAAATTTATACTTAATAACTTATAACTTCTGAAAACTATTTTTTAAATCTCTCCCACTTGATGAGCATATATTTGTCTGCAAACTGAGTGATAATTAATCCTGAATTTTTCAGATTTTCTTCTTTACTCATGTAGTCAATCAGCTCATTTTGTTTTAGGATTTTATATACCGGATGAAACTCAGAATGAGGAGGTCGTGTAATATTGTATTTCTTGATCCATGAACTGATCGTCACATGAGAAACGCCGATAATTCTTTCAATTTCACGAAAACTTAATCCCTCGAGATAAAGCTGTAAAGCTTTGGTTACGTAGTAATCATCTATTTGCTTTCCCAGTTTTTTTACCGTGAAATAATAGTTACAGTCTTTGCATAGAAAGCGTTGTTTGTTGTTTACAATTCCGCTTTTAATCACTTTGTCTGTGTTGCATTTCGGACATTGATTTTCCATAACTATATCTTTTTAGCAAATATATAATAATTTAGCAAAATATTAATTTTGTGTAAAGATAAAATTACCTGTATATTAATTTAATTCAATAAAATTATCTTTTTTATTTGGTTTCAAAAGAAATTATATTTTAAATTTGCCAAAAAATTTAGATAAATAAATGGAAATAGAAATTTCCTCATCCATGCATCTGATGTATGTGAGTGAAATACAGCAGGAAATGTACGATTCTGCACAGCGCAGAGGAACGGGGATTGCCAAACGTTCCATAGAATACCTCAGTAAGAAAATTACTGATGGAAACGCTGTAGTTGCCACCGATAAAGGAAAGTGGGTGGGTTTCTGTTATATAGAAACATGGTCTCACGGTCAGTTTGTTGCTAATTCCGGACTTATTGTTTCTCCGGAATTCAGGCATTTGGGAGTGGCAACCTTAGTCAAGGACAAAGTATTCGCTTTATCCCGAAAAAAATACCCAAACGCTAAAATTTTCGGATTAACTACCGGTTTGGCAGTCATGAAGATCAACAGCGATTTAGGATATAAACCCGTTATTTATTCTGAGCTTACTCAGGATGAAGAATTCTGGAACGGCTGCAAAAGCTGCGTGAATTATGATATTTTAATGAAAAAAGAACGGAAAAACTGCCTTTGCACAGCAATGCTTTTCGTTCCCGATAATACAAAAAACAGCACTGAAAATAATCAGTCTGAAAACAGATACAATAATGAGCAAGAAAGTAGTTTTAGCATTTAGCGGAGGTCTCGATACCTCTTACTGCGCCAAATATCTCAGCGAAATACTGGGATATGATGTGTATGCAGTTACTGTAAACACCGGAGGTTTTTCCAAAGATGAAGAAAAAGAACTGGAGAAAAAAGCCCTTAATCTTGGGGTAAAAGAATACAGGTGCGTTGATGCTCAGGAAGATTATTACAATTCTTGCGTAAAATATCTGATTTTCGGTAATGTTCTGAAAAACAATACCTATCCTCTGTCTGTAAGTGCGGAGCGTACCATTCAGGCGCAGGAAATTGCAAAATATGCGATCGAAATCGGCGCGGATACAATTGCGCACGGAAGTACGGGAGCGGGAAACGATCAGGTTCGTTTTGATCTTATTTTTCAGGTGATGTGTCCGAATGTAGAGATCATTACGCCCATTCGTGATATGGCTCTTTCCCGTGAAGAGGAAATTGAATTTTTGAAAAGTCACGGCTACGAAATGGAATTTCAGAAAGCGCAATATTCTGTCAATAAAGGACTTTGGGGAACTTCAGTTGGCGGAAAGGAAACGCTGACTTCAAGAAATTATCTTCCTGAAGAAGCTTTTCCGTCACAAATTAAAGAAAATCAACCCTCTGAACTGAAGATTGAGTTTAAAAATGGTGAAATTGTAGCCGTAAATGGTGAAAATTTTGAACATCCGGTTTACGCCATTCAGAAAATTGAAGAATTAGCTTCTGCTTATGGAATCGGTCGTGATATTCATGTGGGAGATACTATTGTCGGAATCAAAGGAAGAGTAGGTTTCGAGGCAGCAGCGGCTTCTGTGATTATCAAAGCACATCATTTATTAGAAAAACATACGCTTTCAAAATATCAGCAGATGATGAAGTCCCAATTATCCGACTGGTACGGAAACTGGCTTCACGAAGCACTTTTCTTAGATCCTGTGATGAGAAATATCGAGTCTTTTCTTGTTGATTCTCAAAAAACAGTCAGCGGAAAAGTATTTGTTACGCTTCATCCTTATAGATTTATTTTGAATGGAATTGAATCTGAGTACGATTTGATGTCAGACAAATTCGGAAGCTACGGAGAAGCAAACAGGGCATGGACAGGCGAAGATGTAAAAGGCTACACAAAGATTGTTAGCAATTCTTTAAACATATATCATCAGATTAATAAATAAAATTTGGACAGCTTTATCCGCCTGTAGTTTATCCTGAGCTTGTCGAAGGGTCCCAATCTTTTATTCGTCGTTCCTCCTCACAAAAGGATTTCCGCTCAAGTCGGGCTGCGAGAGATTTGAAGATCAATGAACCCGAAGGGTTCAATACGAATAGCCGTAGGTGAAAACCTATGGATGATAAAATCAATAAAATAGGCGAACCCGAAAGGGTTCAATAATAATATCCATGATGAAACCATGGAAATAATAAAATGAAAAAGAAAATAGGAATCATCGGAGCCAACGGTTACACAGGAAGCGAACTGGTTCGTCTGTTGGTTCTTCATCCCAATGTATCATTGAGTTTTTTATATAGCCGTTCAAATTCGGGAACAAAAATTTCAGATTTGTACCCGGATTTAACGACGGTTTGTGAAATGGTTTTAACGGATCAGTCTGAAGAAGTCGATATTCTGTTTCTATGCCTTCCTCACAAAGAAAGTCAGAATTGGCTGATTCAGAATTCTGTAAAAGATGAAACATTGGTGATTGATTTTGGAAACGATTTTCGCCTCGATGGAAATTTCGGAAACAGAAATTTTATCTACGGATTACCTGAAATCAATAAAAAACAACTTTTCGGAGCCAGAAGCATTGCCAATCCGGGATGTTTTGCCACAGCAATTCAACTCGCTCTGCTTCCTTTAGCTCATAAAGGTTGGTTGAATGAAGTATATACAACGGGAATCACGGGTTCCACGGGTGCAGGTCAGTCTTTACAGGCAACGACCCATTTTACCTGGAGGAACGATAATATTTCAGCGTATAAAACTTTAACACACCAACATGTGGATGAGATTTTACACCAATTAGTTTCTTTTAATACCAATGAAATCAGTCTGAATTTTGTTCCATGGAGAGGAGATTTTGCGAGAGGAATTTTTACAAGTTCCACGGTGAAAACAGATTTAGAACTTTCAGATATCAATCAATTGTATCAGGATTTTTATGCAGATGAGCCTTTTGTACATGTAAGCGAAAAAGCAATTGATTTAAAACAAGTTGTCAATACAAATCGCTGTGTGATACAGATTGAAAAATGTGGGAATGTTGCGGTCATTCACTCAGCGATTGACAATTTGTTGAAAGGCGCTTCCGGACAGGCAGTTCAAAATATGAATGTTGCCATGGGTTGGGAAGAAAATTCAGGGTTGAATTTAAAACCAATTGCATTTTAAAACGGACAATAATCCGACCTAGGAAAATGGAGCGTTAAGAAAATTAAAAATTAATCCGTTAAAAAATTTCCACTGTTCGAAGCGCGAGACAAATTTTGAAATGAAAACAAATCTTCAATTCGCGCAAGTTTTGGAAATTTTAGGATTAAGTTTTAATTTTTAGCAGAATTTTCCAGTCTTGAATTTTTGTTTCTTTTGTTTCAAGACAAAAGAAATTAATTAAAACAAAAAAAAATGAATTTATTCAACGTATATCCATTATTCAACATCAATCCGGTAAAAGCGCAGGGGTCATTTCTTTGGGATGATAAAGGAGAAAAATATCTTGATTTTTACGGAGGTCATGCGGTGATTTCCATCGGGCACAACCATCCGCATTATCAAAGTCAATTAAAAAACCAATTAGATAAAATATCTTTCTATTCAAACTCGGTTCAGAATGAATTACAAACTGAGTTGGCTGAAAAATTAGGAAAGCTTTCAGGTTTGGAAGAGTACAATTTATTCTTGTGTAATTCAGGAGCAGAAGCGAACGAAAATGCTTTAAAACTGGCTTCTTTCCACAATGGAAAAAATAAGGTGCTGTATTTTTCAGGTTCATTTCACGGAAGAACTTCTGCAGCAGTTTCGGTGACGGATAATCCCAAAATTGTAGCTCCGGTAAATTATGACGAAAGATTCATTAAATCTGAATGGAACAATATCGAACAGCTTGAAGAAGTTTTTGAAAAGCAGGGAAATGAAATTTCATCCGTCATCATTGAAGGAATTCAGGGAGTGGGTGGAATTATGATTCCAACAGTTGAATTTTTAACTAAAATTAAAGAACTGTGCGAAAAATACAATGTTGTCTTGATTTTGGATGAAGTTCAGTCGGGATACGGAAGAAGCGGTTATTTCTTTGCACATCAGGAATTTGGAATTGAAGCTGATATCATCACAACAGCAAAAGGAATGGGGAATGGTTTCCCGATTGGTGGTGTTTTAATTCATCCGAAATTTCAGGCAAGTAATGGTTTATTAGGAACGACTTTCGGAGGAAATCATTTGGCTTGTGTAGCGGCAATTGCAGTTTTAGACGTCATTAAAGATGAAAATCTTATCGAAAATGCTCAGAAAATGGGCAAATATATTGAAAATGAAATTAAAGATTTTCCACATATCAAAAACTTCCGAAGGAAAGGGTTGATGATTGGGATTGAACTTGACAGAGATTGCTCGGAAGTGAGGAACAGCCTGTTGTACAATCATCATATTTTCACAGGAAACTCTAATGATAAAGCGGTCTTAAGGATTCTTCCGGCACTTAACATTAAGAAAGAAGAAACGGATCTTTTTATTAATGCTTTGAAAGAAGTATTGGAGAATATTTAAGTGCTAAGATATTAAAGAAAGCTGAGAAGGCTTATTTGAAATTAAATTTAGCGCAAAGTTTGTCATTCCGTAGGAATCTAAAGTAGGCAAAATGAAAAATTAGATTCTTCCTTCGTCAGAATGACAAACACAATTATCATTAGCTGAGTAAAACGCCCTTGCGAACGAAAATGTTTTCAATTTTAATAAAAAGAACTTCGCGACCATAGCGTTAAAAACTCAATCAAGTAGGTAAGATAAAAAATCTTTAAAATTTATTTAAAATGAAATGGATATTCCATTTGTCCATTGGAAAAATAAAAATTACCAAATGAAAAAATTCACCTCTTTAAGCGATGTTGAAAACTTACAGCAAATCATAAAAAAAGCTCTACAAATTAAAGAAAATCCTCTTTCGGAACCCGAAAAAGGAAAAGGAAAAACAATAGGACTTGTCTTTTTAAATTCAAGTTTGAGAACCCGTTTAAGCAGTCAGATAGCAGCACAGAATTTAGGATTAAATGTCTTAACCTTAAACGCAGCTCAGGAAGCTTGGAATTTAGAATTTGCGGATGGCGCAGTAATGAACGGCGATACGGTGGAACATATCAAAGATGCAATTGAAGTTTTAAATCAATATTGCGATATTATTGCAGTTCGTTGTTTTGCAGGAATGAAAAGCAAGGAAGATGATGTAAACGAAAGCATTTTAAGCCAGTTTGAGCAACATGCAAAAGTTCCGGTTATTTCTCTGGAATCTGCGACACGTCATCCTTTACAAAGTCTGGCAGATTGCATCACCATTACCGAAAACTGGCACTTCGACAAGCTCAGTGTAAACCGTAAACCGAAAGTGGTTTTAACTTGGGCGCCTCACATCAAGCCCATTGCTCATGCTGTCGGAAACTCTTTCGCAGAATGGATGCAGGAAATGGATGTAGATTTTGTTATCGCCAATCCGGAAGGGTATGATTTAGATAAAAATTTTACAAAAAATGTGAAGATTATTCATGATCAGGAAGAAGCATTGAAAGATGCCGATTTTATCTATGTTAAAAACTGGTCGTCTTTTGATGATTATGCTAAAATGCCTAAAGTAAAAGACAATTGGATGCTGACGAACGAAAAACTGAAAAATACCAATCAGGCAAAAGTAATGCACTGTCTTCCGGTTCGCCGTAATGTAGAGTTGAGTGATGAGGTGATGGATGGTGAAAATTCAATCATTTATCAGCAGGCAAAAAACCGGATTTTCTCTGCACAGGCTGTTTTTTCTGAAATTTTAGATGAATTGAATTCTTAATAAATCAAACCTAACAGGTTTTTAAAACCTGTTAGGTTTCCCCTTGCAAACTTTGACAAGGCTTTCCAAAAAGTATATACAATGAAAGAAAAATTATACATCATAAAAATTGGCGGAGCGTTAATTGATGACGAGGAATTGTTAGAACAGTTTTTAGAGCAGTTTACAGAAATTCAGGAAAAGAAAATTCTGGTGCATGGAGGAGGAAAACTGGCAACAACTTTAGCCGATAAATTGGGAATTGAGCAAAAGCTTGTAAACGGAAGGAGAATAACCGATAAAGATACGTTGGACATTGTCGCAATGGTTTATGCGGGAGGGATCAATAAAAACATTGTGGCAAAACTTCAGCAGAAAAAGTGTAAAGCCATTGGTTTTTCGGGAGCGGATGCGAATTTAATTAAAGCCAAAAAAAGAGAACACGCCGAAATAGATTTCGGATTTGTGGGAGATATCACAGAGAAAAGCGTGAACAGAAAATTAATTTCAAAATTGCTGAAACTGGAACTGGTTCCGGTATTTTCGGCAATTACCCACGATAAAAAAGGACACCTTTTCAATACCAATGCAGATACTATTGCTTCGGTAATTGCACAGGCTTTATCCGTAAAATATGATGTGGAATTGTTATACTGCTTTGATAAAGAAGGAGTTTTGGAAGATGTAAACAATCCGGAATCAGTTATTAAAAATATTTCTGAAGACGAATTTTCAACCTTAAAAGAGGACGGGAAACTTCACAAAGGAATTCTTCCTAAACTGGAAAATGCTTTAGGAGCAGTGAAAAATAATGTCAATAAAGTATTTCTCATTAAAGAAACTCAACTGAAAAACCATATAGAAAACCATCATGCAGGAACTGAAATCTGTTTATAGCAAAGAAGAATTGCGGGATAATGCTATTGAATTATTAAAAAAGTTGATTGAGATTCCGTCATTCAGCAAAGATGAATTTAATACTTCGGTGGAAATTGAAAATTTTTTCAAAAAACACCAGATTCCGACAAAACGTTTTAAAAATAACATTTGGGCGGTAAACAAAAATTTTGATGTTTTCAAGCCATCTATTTTGCTGAATACGCATCACGATACCGTAAAACCCAATAAAGCATATACTTTGGATCCGTTTGTTCCGATTGAAAAAGACGGAAAATTATTCGGATTGGGAAGTAATGATGCGGGAGCTTCATTGGTTTCGATGGCGCAGGTTTTTTTACACTTTTATGAAAAAGAAAATTTACAATATAACTTAATTATAGCTTTGACGGCAGAGGAGGAGATTTCAGGTTTTGACGGTATTGAAGCGCTTTTCCCCCAATTACCCAATATTGAACTCGCCATTGTAGGAGAACCCACGCAGATGAATCTGGCGATTGCAGAAAAAGGACTTTTGGTAATTGACGGTGAAATGAAAGGCACTCCTTCTCACGCCGCTCATCCGAACAATGATAATTCTATTGTAAAATGTATGGAAGATTTGCAGAATATTTTAAATTTCAAATTCCCAAAAGTTTCGGAGTATTTGGGTGAAGTTAAAATTACCTTGTCAGAAATCCACGCCGGAGTTCAGCATAATGTCGTTCCGGAATCCTGTACTTTCACATTAGATGTAAGAGTTACGGATGAATATTCTAATAAAGAAGCATTTGAAATCATACAGTCTCAGATGAAATCCACTTTAACCGCAAGATCTTTCAGGCTGAATTCTTCAAAAATTGAAATGGATCATCCTTTTGTACAGGCAGGATTAGCAGTGGGAAGGACAACGTACGGTTCCCCAACATCATCGGATCAGGCAATCATTCCGTGCACCTCCGTAAAGCTCGGTCCCGGTGACAGTACCCGTTCTCATACCGCGGATGAATACATTTATATAAAGGAAATAGAAGAGGGGATTGAGATTTATATTCAAATTTTAGAGAAAGTTTTATAGGCTGGAAGTAGGAAGCGGGAATAGGAATGAATGATTGATGATGGAAGTCTTATAAGTAACGACTTAGGAATCGGAGGCGTTAAGAAAATTGAAATTTAATCCGTTAAAAAATTCCCACTGTTTGAAGCGCGACACTAATTTTGAAGCGAAGAACAAATATTCAATTCGCGCAAGTTTTGGGAATTTTAGGATTCAATTTAAATTTTTAGCCGGAGTTTCCAGTCTTGAATTTTTGTTTCTTTTGTTTCAAGACAAAAGAAAAATTATAAAAAACAGTTTTATTATTCTCAAAGCTACGAAGAGTGCTGAAGAATCTTTAATATTTTCAAAAGAGATTTCTCCTTCGTAGGAATGATAAAATCAAATTAATAAAGGAAGATAAAACAGTTGGTTGTAAACATCCGTTACCCAATTTCCATCTTCCAACAAAAAAGAAAGTTTATGAAAAAAATATGGCAAAAAGACGATAACGCCACCAATATATTAGTCAATACATTCACAGTCGGGAAAGATCTTGATTTTGATGAACGTTTGGCAAAATACGATGTCAAAGGTTCAATGGCGCACTGCAAAATGTTGGCAGAAGTAGGAATTATTTCTTTTGAAGAATCAGAGCAAATGTTATTTGTTTTATCAGAAATCTTAGAAGATATTGAAAACAGTACATTTAAAATCGATAAAAATGCGGAAGATATTCATTCCCAGATTGAATCAATTTTAATTGAAAAATTAGGCGATACCGGAAAGAAAATTCACACGGCGCGTTCCAGAAACGATCAGGTTTTACTGGATATCAAATTGTATTTATTAGACGAAATCCGTGAATTGACAGCATTAACAGACGAATTCTTTCAGATATTAATTAAATTGGCGGAACAGCATAAAAATGTGTTGCTTCCGGGATATACCCATTTGCAGATTGCGATGCCTTCCTCATTCGGATTGTGGTTTGGAGCTTATGCAGAAGCGTTGTTAGATGATATTGAAATGCTGTTTTCAGTTAAAAATATCATCAATAAAAATCCATTGGGTTCGGCGGCGGGTTACGGTTCGTCTTTCCCGATAGACCGTGAAAGTACGACATATAATTTAGGCTTTCAGTCGATGAATTATAATTCGGTGTACGCTCAGATGACACGTGGGAAGTCTGAGAAAATGCTGTCGATGGCAATGGCGACTTTAGCCGGAACACTAGGGAAATTCTCGTACGATGTTTGTCTGTATTTAAGCCAGAACTTTGATTTCATCAGCTTTCCGAAGGAATTTACCACAGGAAGCAGCATTATGCCTCACAAAAAAAATCCTGATATTTTTGAATTAGTTCGTGCGCGTTGCAACAGAATACAGTCTTTGCCAAATGAATTTATTTTACTAACGAATAACCTTCCTTCAGGCTATCACAGAGATATGCAGCTTACGAAAGAAATCCTTTTTCCTGCGATTGATTCCTTAAAAGAATGTCTGGAAATTTTAAATTATACCTTACCCAATATTCAGGTGAAAGACGGAATTTTGGAGGATGAAAAATACAAATATCTTTTCAGTGTAGAGAAAATCAATGAAGAAGTGAAAAACGGAAGTTCCTTCCGGGATGCTTACGTAAAAGTAGGGCAGGAGATTGAAAATAATGCGTTCGATTTTGAAATTGGAAATTTAAACCATACGCATCAGGGAAGTATCGGGAACTTGTGTTTGGATAAAATTGAATATCAGTTTAATAAGTTGAAAAATAAATTATTGGGTTGATTTATTTTAAACCATTAAGATTCATTTAAGGAGTTAAACAAAATTAAGAGATATAGGATTTTTTGATATAATTCACTTCAAAATCTTAAACTTGCTTAACTTCTTTATTAAAATCTTAATGGTTCAATTTAACCCAGATCAATCTTAAACTTAGTCGACTTCTTCACCTCATGAAGCACAATAGAACTGTGATATTGCCCGATACTCGGAATATTTGAAATGACATTTACGGTAAAATCATTATAAGAATTAATGTCTTTTGCGATAATTTTAAGCATGTAATCATATTCACCGGAAAGACTGATGATTTCCTGAACTTCATCATGTCGCATGATGTTTTTCTCAAATGTTTCCAAAACTTTTTTAGACTGTTCTTTCAGGCGCACATTGCAGTAAACCACAATATTTAAGCCCAGTTTTTCACGATTTAAAAGACCTACATACTTTTCAATGATTCCCTGTTTTTCCAGCTGTTTAATACGTTCGTAAGTCGGCGTAAAGGTAAGACCAATTTTTTCTGAAATTTCTTTAACAGAATGCGTAGAGTCTTCCTGAATGATGCTGAGAATCATTTTGTCTTTTAAGTCCATATAATAAAGATTGAGTAATAACAAAAATAGCATTAAATAATGAAAATAAACAGAGATTAATTTTTTTAATTTAATAGAGATTTTGGTTTTGCCAGTTCGCTCAAATGTTATATCTTTGCACCTAATGAATAACACAGTATTTATATCATTAGAATTTCCGGGCGTAGACGCCCTTTACGATATTTATTTATTTTAAGCGAAGATATTTTCTTCGCTTTTTTTTTGTAAAAAAATTAAAGACAATATGTTTACGATTACAGAACTAAGCAACGAGAGAATCAACAGTATAGTAACAGAAGCATTGGCTTTTGCCAACGGGAAAACTGCCAAAATTGAAGGTGAAGTTTTCTGTTCCAATCTTTTCTTCGAAGACAGTACAAGAACGAAAACAAGTTTTGATATTGCTGAAAGAAAATTAGGATTGCAGGTTGTTCCTTTTGATGCATCCAACAGTTCCGTAAACAAAGGAGAGAGTCTTTATGATACGGTAAAAACAATCGAGAGTCTTGGAGTAAATCTGGTGGTAATCAGAGATAAAAAAGACAGATATTTTGATGAATTAAATGATATTAAAATTCCCATTATCAACGGGGGAGACGGAACAGGAAATCATCCTTCACAATGTATGCTGGATTTAATGACGATTTATCAGGAATTCGGAAAATTTGAAGGGTTGAAAATAGGAATTGTTGGAGACGTAAAACACAGCAGAGTGGCAAACTCCAACGCTGAAGCTTTGAGAAGATTAGGCGCAAAAGTTTATTTTTCAGGACCTGAACAGTGGTTTGATGAAGGTGCTTTAATCAACGGGACCTACTTATCTGTTGATGAAATGATAAAAGATGTTGATGTATTGATGCTATTGAGAATTCAGCATGAAAGGCACGATGCCAAAATGAGTTTTTCTGCTTCAGAATATCACAGAAAATATGGTTTAACGAAGGAAAGAGAAAAAGCCATGAAAAAAGAAGCTATCATCATGCATCCTGCACCGATTAACAGAGGAGTAGAAATTGATACCGATTTGGTAGAATGTGAACGTTCAAGAGTTTTCAAACAAATGCAGAACGGTGTTTTCGCAAGAATGGCAATATTAAAAGAAGCTTTGGAAAAAGAAGGCTATACTTTTAAATAAACGAGATTCGCGATACGAGTTTCAAGGATAAATAAAACCGAGCACAAATTCCCATCCAAAGGAGGGGTGGCGAAAATTCAGAATGAATTTTTGACGGGGTGGCTTAAAAAATAAAGTAAAAAAGAAATAAAATAACAGAATGCAGAAGTCTGACTTCTAATTTCTAAAATCTAATATCTAATTTAAAAATGAAGAAAAAGTTAATACTGGAGTCCGGTGAAGTGTTTCATGGAGAAGGTTTCGGAGCAGACTTGGAAACTGCAGGAGAAGTGGTTTTCAATACCGGAATGACAGGGTATCAGGAACTGATTTCTGATCCGTCTTATTGCGGTCAGATTGTTTGTATGACTTACCCGCTGATTGGAAACTATGGGATTAATAGAGATGATTATGAGAGTATTGAGCCGGCTATCAAAGGTCTTATCGTAAAAGAACTTTGTGATCTGCCATCTAATTTCCGTACTCAGATTACTTTAGATGAATTATTTAAAAAGAAAAACCTTTCAGGAATTTCAGGAATTGATACAAGAAGACTGACAAGAATTCTTCGTAATTCCGGAGTGGTGAAAGGAAAAATTGTAAATGCTGATGCCGACGAAAATACTGTTGTAGCAGAATTAAAAGGAACAACGTTCCCAACTAATCAGGTGGAAACGGTTTCCACGAAAACATCTTATGCAAATCCGGGAAGAGGTTTAAAAGTTGTTTTGGTGGATTTTGGATCTAAATTAGGAATCATCAGAGAATTATCTCAAAGAAACTGTGATATTACAGTGGTTTCTAATGACACAACGGCAGAAGAAATTCTATTGATGGATCCGGACGGAATCATGCTTTCAAACGGTCCCGGAGATCCTGAAGATAACCAACCTGCTTTAGAAATGATTCGAGGTTTATTAGGGAAAGTTCCAATTTTCGGAATCTGTTTAGGGCATCAATTGATCGGTTTGGCTTGTGGAGCGAAAACTTTTAAGTTGAAATTCGGACACAGAGGAGGAAATCACCCGGTTTTAGATTTAGAAAAAAATAAAGTAGCGATCACTTCTCAAAACCACGGTTACGCCGTAGATCAGGAAAGTTTAAAAAATACAGACTTAATAGAAACACACATCGCCCTGAACGACAGAACAAACGAAGGTCTGAAACATAAAATTCACCCTTGTTTCTCCGTTCAGTATCACCCTGAAGCAAGTCCAGGTCCGGAAGATGCGAACTATTTGTTTGATGATTTCATTGAATTAATGGAAAACTTCAAAAAGTAAGACGCCCAGTTTGTCATTCAGAACGAAGCGAAAGCGTAGTGAAGAATCTCTACAAATAAATTTTAGATTCCTACGCAAATCGCAGATTCGACAAAGTCAATGACAATGTGAAAATTAAATCTAAATAAAAAACAGTGCTAAAAGTCTAACATCTAACTTCTAGCATCTAGCATCTAACATCTAACTTAGAAATGGCAAAACGTACAGATATAAAAACAATTTTAGTAATCGGTTCAGGTCCCATCATTATTGGTCAGGCGGCAGAATTTGATTACGCAGGAACGCAGGCTTGTCTGTCTTTGAGAGAAGAAGGCTACAAAGTAATTTTGATTAATTCAAACCCTGCAACCATTATGACAGATGTTGAAATCGCGGATAAAGTATACATCGAGCCGATTTCACTTCAGTTTGTAAGTCACATCATTAGAAAAGAGCGTCCGGATGCGCTTTTACCGACTCTTGGTGGACAAACAGGTCTGAATATGGCGGTAGAATTGGAAAAATCAGGAATTCTTGAAGAATGCAAAGTTGAAGTTCTTGGAACCAAACTTTCTGCAATCAACAGAGCGGAAGACAGAGATTTGTTCCGTGAATTGATGAGAGAATTAAACGAACCGGTTCCTGAATCAGACATCGTAAACACGGTTGAAGGAGCCATTAATTTCGCTAACGAAATCGGTTATCCGGTGATCGTTCGTCCAGCTTTCACCATGGGTGGAACAGGTGGTGGAATCGCTGCCACAGAGGCTGAATTAAGAGAAATTGCTGAATTAGGCCTAAAATACAGTCCGGTTACACAGTGTCTGATTGAAAGATCCATCGCAGGTTTCAAAGAAATTGAATACGAAGTAATGCGTGATGCAAACGACAACGCGATTGTGGTTTGTAACATGGAAAATATAGATCCTGTAGGAGTTCACACAGGAGATTCTATTGTTGTGGCGCCTTCTCAGACGCTTTCAGACAGAGAATATCAGTTGTTGAGAAACGCTTCACTGAAAATCATCAGAGCATTAGGAATCGAAGGTGGATGCAACGTACAGTTGGCTTTAGATCCGCATTCATTCGATTATTATATCATCGAGGTGAATCCGAGAGTTTCCCGTTCATCCGCTTTAGCATCAAAAGCAACAGGTTATCCAATTGCTAAAATTGCTGCTAAAATTGCAGTAGGATTGACTTTAGATGAAATCATGAACCCAGTTACGGGGAAAACATATGCTTGTTTTGAGCCTGCTTTGGATTATGTTGTCACTAAATTCCCAAGATTCCCTTTCGATAAATTTGAAACAGCGGACAGAAGATTGTCAACACAAATGAAAGCAACGGGTGAAGTAATGGCAATCGGAAGAAATTTCGAAGAGTCTCTACAGAAAGCAATTCGTTCATTAGAAACAGGAATCAGACATTTAGGTCTAAAGAAAAAACAGGCAGAAGCTTTAACAGACGAAGAGATCGAGAGAAGAATCAGAGTTTGTGATGACGAAAGATTGTTTATCATTGGTGATGCTTTAAGAAGAGGTTACGACTGGGAACAGATTGTAGAATGGAGCAAAATTGATAAGTTTTTCATCTGGAAAATGAAAAAATTAATTGATTTTGAAAAAACAATTGCTGATAATAAATTTGATGTTAAAACTTTAATTGAAGCTAAAAAATTAGGTTTTGCAGATTTAAATATTGCTCATCTTTGGGACGTTACTCAGCGTGAAGTGTATACTTTCAGAAAAGAAAACGGAGTAATTCCTGTTTATAAAATGGTAGATACTTGTGCTGCAGAGTTTGAAAGTGAAACACCATATTTCTACGGAACTTATGAAGAGGAAAACGAAAGTATCGTTACGGATAAAGAAAAAATTGTTGTTTTAGGTTCCGGACATATCCGAATCGGGCAGGGTGTTGAGTTTGATTACGCAACAGTTCACTCAGTTTGGGCAATCAAAGAAATGGGTTATGAGGCGATTATCATCAACAATAATCCTGAAACAGTTTCTACAGACTTCTCGATTTCAGATAAATTATACTTCGAGCCATTGACGGAGGAAGACGTAATGAGCATCATTGATCTTGAAAAACCAAAAGGAGTTGTGGTACAGTTTGGCGGACAAACAGCTATTAACTTAGCCGATAAATTGGCAAGCTACGGAGTTCAGATTTTAGGAACTTCTCTGGAAGATCTTGACAGAGCCGAAAACAGAGATAAGTTTGAAAAAGCTCTTCAGGAAATGGGAATTCCACAGCCTCTAGGTAAAACGTCTACTTCAAAAGAGGAAGCGATAAAAATTGCTAACGAAATTGGATATCCTGTTTTGGTTCGTCCGAGCTACGTTTTGGGAGGTAGAGCAATGGAAATTGTGTACACTGAAGCAGAATTGACACATTACATGGAGTTTGCGGTAGATGCAAGTCCGGATCAGCCGGTATTGGTTGACCGTTATATTACAGGAAAAGAAGTGGAAGTAGATGCAATCTGCGATGGAGAAACGGTTGTTATCCCAGGAATTATGGAGCATATCGAAAGAGCCGGAGTTCACTCAGGTGATTCAATCGCAGTTTATCCTCCACAGAATGTTACTCAGGCAGAAATTGATACTTTGGTAGACTATACTGAAAGATTAGCTAAAGGATTGAATGTGATTGGATTAATGAACATTCAATACGTTTTATTGGATGGTAATGTTTATGTGATCGAGGTAAATCCGCGTTCATCAAGAACAGTTCCTTTCTTATCTAAAATCACGGAAGTTCCGATGGCAAATTTAGCTACAAAAGCAATTTTGGGTCAGAAACTGAAAGATTTAGGCTATAAAAACGGATTGGTTCCTAAAAAAGAAGGAGTATTTGTAAAAGTTCCTGTATTTTCTTTCTCTAAATTAACGAGAGTTGACATTTCTTTGGGACCTGAAATGAAGTCTACAGGAGAAGTAATGGGGAAAGATACAACTTTAGAAAAAGCATTGTACAAAGGTTTAATCGCCGCAGGAAGAAAAGTTCCGATGCACGGTTCAATCTTATTTACGGTAGCTGATAAACACAAGCAGGAAGCGGCAGATTTGGCAGCAAGATTCCATGAAGTTGGTTTCAGAATCTGGGCAACAGAAGGAACTGCAAAATTCTTCGAAGAAAAAGGAATTCCGTGTAAAATCGGTTACAAAATAGGAGAGGAAAGTGTCAATCTTATTGATCTTATCCAGAAAGGAAAAGTTCAGTATGTTGTTAACACCATGACTAAGGGAAAACAGTCTGAAAGAGACGGTTTCCAGATCAGAAGAATGAGTGTTGAAAATGGTGTTCCTTGTTTAACATCGATGGACACGGTGGAAGCAATCCTGAAAGTAATCGAAAGCATGACTTTCAAAATGGAAGTAATGTAGTTTTTAGATTATTAAAGATGATATGAATCTAACCTAACAGGTTTTTAAAACCTGTTAGGTTTTTTTGTTTTTATGAAGATATTTTTTAGCCTCACAAGTTTTCCTGTAGGGCTTTTTTTTTAACTAAATTAAAGATGAATATTACTCAGAAGTTTTATTGTGAATGAGTTTATTTCTCAGCAAAAACGATGCAAAAAGAATAAATTCAAACAAACAGAAATGTTTACAACTTAAACTTAGAGATACATTTCGTTTTGTTATTTATCATGATATTAAGCAGGTAAAACAAACAAAAATAATTTTCCAATCATAATTTTCTTTTTGAATTTAACAAAATTTATCACATTCAAAAAGCTCTTTTCTGACATCCATTTCGTAATTTTAGGCAAAATTTTAAAAAGTGAAAAAATTATTATTCGCAATTTGCATATCGGCTTCGGCGTTTAGTTTTGCACAGGATTATTCTGTACCGGCAGCAAGTCCGCGTCAGAAAGTAGAACAGCAGTTTTCTATGTCAAAAATTACCATCGACTACGGAAGACCAGGAGTGAAAGGACGTAAAATCTTCGGAGAATTGGTTCCTTACAACCAGGTTTGGAGAGCGGGTGCAAATTCATCAACAAAAGTTACTTTCGGGCAGTCTGTAAATTTCGGAGGAAAAATGGTTCCTGCGGGTACTTACGGTTTATTTATTGTGCCTACAGAAAAAGAATGGAAAGTGATTTTGAATAAAGATTTCCAACAGTGGGGTGCTTATACTTACGATCCGAAACAGGATGTTGTAGATGTTACAGTTCCGGTAAATAAATTGGCAGATAAACAAGAATGGTTTGAAATTACTCTGAATCCTACAGACGAAAACTCTGGAAATCTGGTTATCAAATGGGATATGGCTCAAGCAGAAGTTCCTTTGAAACCTGCAAAGCCAGAAGCAGTTACAAAAATTGCTGAAAAATTAAAAGAAATAAAGAAAATAGAATCTGACGCAGCTAAAGCAAAAAGTTAGAATTTAATTTATAAAAAATGAATTTTTCTATTCAGCCTGTTTTAGAAAACGAAGAATATCAATTAATCCCCTTGCTGCAAGGGGATTTTGAGTCTTTATATAAAGTCGCATCAGATCCTAAAGTATGGGAACAGCATCCTAATAAAAACCGTTATAAACGAGAAGTTTTTGAAAACTTTTTTCAGGGAGCAATGGATAGCAAAGGTGCTTTTAAAATTGTAGAAAAAGCTACCGAAAATGTTTTGGGAAGCACTCGTTTTTATGATTTTGATCAAAGTAAAAACAGTATTTTCATAGGATATACTTTCTACGGAACAAATTCTTGGGGAAAAGGAATTAACCCTCAAATCAAAAGAATGATGCTCGATTATATTTTCCAATTTGTAGATACTGTGCATTTCCACATAGGCAAAGAAAATATAAGATCACAGATTGCATTAGAAAGATTGGGTGGGGAAAAGGTTGGCGAAGAAGAAGTCGCTTATTTTGGTGAACCGACTCGAACCAACTTTGTGTATGAAATCAAAAAAAATAATCTTAATGTTGATTAAACTTAAATAAATTTTCTCGCAGATTTTTCTGATTGAGCAGATTTGAATCCCACTTTATAAAAAATTTTTGAGCTTTTATAAGTGAAATCGAAGATTCGACGAAGTCAAACAGCTTTGTAACTTAAAAACAGTTAGTTGTCAAAAATCCTTGCGGACTTTGCGTTAAAATATCCATTACCATAAATGATGAATAATCTAAAAATAGTATCATGAAAAAATATAAAATTCAGAAATCACCATTTGTAGTTCCTACAGATGACGGAAAATTAATTGAAGAACATTGGGGAAATTCTACTCAAAATCCAAATATTTCTATTGCGCACATGATTGCACCTCCGGATTGGAGCGAGCCTCACCAAACTCCCGAATTTGATGAATTTACCATCATTATTTCAGGAAAAAAACAATTTGAAATTGACGGCGAAATTGTAGTTTTAGAAAAAGGTCAAAGTATTTTAATTGAAAAAGGAGCAAGAATACGTTACAGCAATCCGTTCTCAGAACCTTGCGAGTATATTGCAATTTGTCTTCCTGCATTTTCGATGGAATTAGTAAACAGAGAACAATAAATTTTTTAAATATGGCGTTACAAATTTGTCCTAAATGCAAAGAAAAAGCATTCACCTGGTTCATCAATGAGAAAACAAATATCACCAATTGGAGCTGCTTTAATTGTGATTATGAAGCAAAAGAAAATGAAGTTGATGAATGTATTTGTGAAAATTGCGAAAAAAAGACAAAAACCAAGCTAAAAGATAAAGAAAAAGAATATTGGTGGTGTTCTAATTGTAATACAACCACTTAATTATAAAAAGAAACAACCTCATAACTCGAGGTTGTTTTTCAGTTCCATTATTTCAAAATCTCTTTCAAAAACAAAAGGGTGTGGTTCCATGCTCTTTTTGCCATTACAGGATTATAATCCGGAGATTTTGGGTCGGTAAAAGTATGTTTAGAATTCGCATACGTGATGATTTGCCAGTCTGCTTTTCCGTCATTCATTTCTTTTACCAGATTATTGTAATCTTCGGGAGTGACACTCTTATCTTCTGCCGGATTTTCTACAAGAATTTTAGTTGAAATTTCTTCATTTGGTCTTGACTGATCTTTCCCAATGCTTCCGTGAATAGAAACCACGCCCACAACAGGTAATTTTCCTCTTGCAGATTCCAAAGCTCCTGTTCCTCCGAAACAATATCCGATTACTGCAATTTTTTCCGGAATTGCACCGTTTTTCTTGAGTTGTTCCAAAGCAAGAGAAATTCTTTTTTGGTAAGCTGCATAATCTTTTTTGTAAAAACCTGCTGTTTTTGCTGCCGAAGCATTATCGGTCGGGATGTTTCCTTCACCATAAATATCTGCAACAAAAGCAATATATCCTTGCTTTTCCAAATCTGAAGCAGCCGTTTTTGCTTCGTCGTCAATACCTTTCCATGCAGGTAAAATCAAAACTCCGGGAAGCTTTTTTCCTGCATTTGAGGTGACTAAACCATTGAGTTTCTGCGAACCGTCCTGATAAGAAACCGGTTTTAAATTTTGACTGAAAACGGTTGTTGAAGCAAATAGTGTTGCAGTAATAAAGATTGATTTTATCATATTTTTTGTAATTTATTTTTTAGGAGCTATTTCCCGCTTTCCGTTGCAATCTTTTTTCTTCAAAAAAAGGATTTTCACTGCAATCGGGGCTAAGATTTTGTTGCATTTTCAAATTTTATCATGAAATCAGCAGTCTTTTTGTCATTGACTTCGTCGAATCTGCGATTTCCGTAGGAATCTATTCAAAATTATTAGAAATAATATTAAAGATTTGTTTCTAGATTCCTACGGAACGACAAAGAGTATGCCTAAATGATAATTGAAATAAAATCTTATCTAAATTAACGAAAAAAACTTAGAATGAGATTAATAAAAAGTTAAACTAAACTTATTCAGCTCTGTAAAACTGATATTCTCCATTTTCATAATACGCATTAATATGCTGCAAACCATTCGTTAAAACAATTTCTTTTGCACCGATAATAGAGTTGTATCTTGCGGTTTGCTCAAATGTTTTTTCGGTGAGTTTTATTTGCGGAGCTTTACATTCAATCAGAATCACAGGCTCTGTTTTTTCGGTTACCAGAAGATCAATTCTCTTCGTTAAACCATTCAGAACAATTTTTTTTTCGGTAATTAAAGCAGATGTGGAGTAAGATTTCACAGTCAGATAATAGTGAACCCAATGTTGGCGCACCCATTCTTCAGGAGTGAGCAAAAGGTAAGTTTTGCGAATCAAATCATAGATAAAAAACTTATCTTTGTCTTTCTTGAATTTAAAATCAAAAGTTTCCTGAAAATTCAGTTTGGGAAGTTCCATTTATAGAGATGAAAGAATTAGATTTAATCCTCAAAAATATTAAAAATAAAGAAGTTTTACCGATTTATTTTTTCCACGGAGAAGAACCTTACTTTATTGACGTTGCCGTAAAAGCTTTAGAACACAACTTTCTCGAAGAAGACGAAAAAGCCTTTAATCAAACCGTAACCTACGGAAAAGATACTACGTACCAGGAAGTTCTTTCCTTGGCAAGACAGTTTCCGATGATGGGCGATAAGCAGGTAATTATTGTAAAAGAAGCACAGGATTTGAAATTTAATGATGAAGAAAGCAGAGCTCTGGAAGCGTATGTGGAAAATCCCGTTCCGTCTACCGTCTTGGTTTTTGCACACAAACACAAGAAACTCGACAGCCGCAAGAAAGTAACTAAGACTTTAACGAAAATAAATGCCCTTTTTCTCAGCGAATCTTTCAAAGATCACCAACTTCCGAAATGGATTGCTGATGAATGTCTGAGACTCAAAATAAAAACCGCTCCCAATATTTCTCACCTTCTTGCAGAATATCTTGGGAACGATCTTTCCCGAATCTCAAACGAACTGGGAAAATTGAAAATCATTCTGAAAGAAGATCAAATTTTGGATGGAACAATTGTTGAAAACCACATCGGAATCAGCAAAGAATTTAATGTTTTTGAATTGCAGAAAGCTTTGGGAACAAAAAACGCTAATGTTGCTTTTAAAATTGCTCATTTTATGGGTAAAAACCCGAAGAATAATCCTTTTGTAATGTTGCTTTCGAGTTTGTACAATTATTTCTCAAATGTTATTATCTATAGTACCATGATTGGTCAGTCGCCACAATTAATTGCTTCACAAATGGGCGTAAATCCTTATTTTCTAAAAGATTATGCAGAAGCAGCAAGATTGTACCCGCTAAAACATTCTACAAGAGTAATTTCTATTCTGCGGGAGTTTGATATGAAAGGGAAAGGTTTGGGCGCAGTGAATATGAGTGAAGCAGAATTAATTAAAGAGCTGGTTTACAAAATTATCAATGTTGATAAAATTAAGATGAAAGTTTAGGTCTATTAATGTTATTTGGGCGACAATTTCCGCCCTCCGTTCTCGCTTTTTCGTTACGCTTTGCTTCACAAAAAGAGCTTCACTCAGGTCGGGTCGCAAAGAAGTGGGAAAATCAGATGATCGAAAACCAACATATTTAATATTGAAAACTAACATTAATTTTTCTTTAATTAAATCCTAAAAAATTCCGAACTTTGTCATCTTAAAATTAAAATCTTTTTGAATAGCTAATTATGGAGCAAAATATTTTAGATTGTGTAATTGTAGGATCCGGACCTTCTGGTTTTACAGCAGCGATTTATGCAGCAAGAGCAGACTTAAAACCCGAACTTTATACAGGTTTGGAACCTGGAGGACAATTAACAACAACAACAGAAGTTGATAATTTCCCAGGTTATCCTACAGGAATCACGGGTCCTGAAATGATGATGGATTTACAGAAACAAGCGGAAAGATTCGATACCAAAGTACATTACGAAATGATAACGAAGGCAGAATTTTCAACTGAAGTAGGAGGTATTCATAAATTATATGCTGGAAATAAAGAGCTTTTCGCAAGAACTGTAATTATTTCTACTGGAGCTACTGCTAAATATCTTGGTTTAGACGACGAAAAGAAATATAATGGAGGTGGAGTTTCCGCCTGTGCAACCTGTGATGGCTTTTTCTACAGAGGAAAAGATGTTGTTGTTGTAGGAGCAGGAGATACAGCCGCTGAAGAAGCCACTTATCTTGCAAAATTGGTGAATAAAGTGACCATGTTGGTGAGAAAAGGAGAATTCAGAGCATCAAAAGCAATGATTCATAGAGTAAACAACACTCCCAATATTGAGGTGAAATTTTATCATGAATTAATTGGTATTGAAGGGGAAAACAATTTAGTGGAAAGAGCTGTTGTGATTAATAATCAGACGCAGGAGAAATCTACAATAGACGTTCACGGGATCTTTATTGCAATTGGTCACAAGCCGAATACAGATATTTTTGTAGGTCAGATCAATTTAGATGAAAACGGATATATAGCAACTGAAAAAGGTTCTACAAGAACAAATTTGCCGGGAGTTTTTGCTGCAGGTGATGTTCAGGATCATATTTACAGACAGGCAATTACTGCTGCAGGAAGTGGTTGTATGGCAGCAATGGATGCCGAAAAATATTTGGCAGAATTACATTAATTTCCATTTTTTAAATATATGAACGCATCTTTATAGGTGCGTTTTTTTATTTATAAGGTTAGTTTTTGAGAGCGTGTTCTTTAAATTTTCATTTATTATTATAATTAAATATCAATTTGGAGGAATTACAATTTGGAGGAATTATTTAATTTTATTGAAAAATAATTCTCTGGTTATTAGTTAATTATTAGTCTGAAGGATAACTTATGTAATAAATGTTTTGCAGAAATCGAAAAACGTTCTATATTTGCACCACTGAAAACGACAGTAGTCGTATATCAGGAGAGATGGCAGAGTGGTCGATTGCGATAGTCTTGAAAACTATTGACTGTAACAGGTCCGGGGGTTCGAATCCCTCTCTCTCCGCTGGTTGAGAAACTAAAAAACATCAAAAGCCTTTAAATAGTAGTATTTAAAGGCTTTTTTGTATTTATGATATATCAAAAAATATCATAGTACTACAAATAAAAAGAGAGTCATTCGGTGAGTAGTAAAAAAAGAAAAATAGTTACTCACCGAATTTGATAACAAACAGCCTATTCATCAATTATTCAAACTATTGAACATCTTGTAGGTTTAAAGGTTCAGAAATAAATTTACCAACCTTTAAAATCACTACTTATGCAAACCTACAGTTTACTATTCTATGCAAAAAAGACGAAAGGCAATTCTGATGTATCAACCATTTACATGCGGATTACCGTTGATGGAAAGCGAAATGAAATTTCCACAGGAAAAACAATCAAAACTTCCGAATGGAATTCCAAGTCGGGAAAGGTTACAGGGAATACATCTCAAGTAAAATCTTTAAATTCATTTCTTGAGGGTTTACGAACAAAAATGTTTGAATCTTACACTTATCTTTTAAATAAAAATAAAGCAATTACGTGTGAAAGTTTGAAAAATAGATTTTTAGGGATTGATGTTCGAAAAGTCACTTTAATAGAAGTCTTTAAAGAACACAATAATCAAATAAAAGAATTGATCGGAAAAGGATTTGCTCATGGAACTTGGGAAGATATGAGACTTCTCTTAAGCATACTCAACAATTTATGAAATGGAAATATAATATTTCAGATATTGACGTAACAGAGATTAATCCTGCATTTATCGCAGATTATGAATTCTTTTTAAAAACAGTTCGCAATTGTGCAAATAATTCTGCGGTAAAGTATATTAAGAACTTTCAGAGAATAATTAATATTTGCTTAGATAATGAATGGATGACTAAAAATCCTTTTTTGAATTATAAGTCTAAAATAGTAGTTTCGGATGTACGTTTCCTGACAGAAACTGAATTAGATAGAATTAAGAATAAATTATTTGAAACTGAAAGATTGAGGATAGTCCGGGATATATTTATTTTTTGTTGTTTTACGGGACTATCATATTCAGATGTAAAGAAATTAGCAAATGAAAATATAGTGGTTGGTCGTAATAATGAGAAATGGATTAAGATCAAAAGGACAAAAACAAAAGTTGAGGCAAATATTCCTATTCTTCCCATTGCCAAAGAGATTTTAGATAAGTATAAGACACATCTTAGATGATCAATGATGAAAAAGTTTTACCTGTTTTCAGTAACCAGAAAATTAATGAATATTTGAAAGAGATTACAGCTTTGTGCGGATTAGACTTTGATATTAGTTTTCACACAGCGAGACATACTTTTGCAACAACTGTCACTATAAATAATGGTGTTCCTATTGAAACAGTCAGTAAAATGCTTGGGCATACTAATGTTCGAATGACACAGCATTATGCGAAGATTCAAGATAGAAAAATTGCTGATGATATGGATTTACTTAAAAAGGTGTTGAAGAAGAAGACTAAAATTAAGGTCTGCGATTGACTTGATAATTTCAAATAGGAAATATTTTTTTGAATTGCTAATACACTAACGAGGCAGAAAGTTTATTGATTTTTTCAATAAACTTTTTTTGTTGGAAATTTAAGAAGTGTTGGTTTTGATGTTTAATGTATCTTTTGAAGCTTAATAGTATAAGTTGCTGCGGTTTTTCATTCTTGCTTATAAACTCTCCGAACTAAATTAGAAAATTAGAATTAATTTCACACCAAGGCAATAATAATATCGTTAGGATTTATTTTTTACTTCGATTTTCTTTATAAAATCATATTTTTTCTCTAAGATGGAATTTTCTGGCCAAAAATCCTTTGGGGAAGACCCTAATGCTTTTGCAATAAGGTTTAAATGGATGACATTATATTTAGCTTTTTTTGATGGAGCTTCTATTTGAGAAATAAAACCAATATTTTTACCTATTGAAAGAGAAAGTTCTTCCTGTGTAATACTTTTTGATTCTCTGATTTCTCTAACCTTTGAAATAATATATCTTTCTATTTCGTCTAATGAATCATTCATAATTCAAATTGAGTGAAAAAGCCTCTAAAAAATTATGTACTATAATACATAATTTATAAAATTTTCCTATATTTGTAAAATAAGTTACATAAATATAACTTTGCGATACTTCAAATAATTATAGAAGCTATTGCTTAGAAACTCGTATCAGGAAATCGCCAATTTTCAAAAGTGCAACGAGAGGATAAGTAAAGAAGCTCACGACCTAGGCGTGGGCTCACTTTCGGAATCTGTTGCAAGGTGTTTGGCGATACCTCTGATTCAGATGTTGATGTTAGTGAGCCTACGCCTAGATTTATTCCATGCTATTGGCTACTACATCCTAAGCCCGCTTTACACATAGAGTATCTTGATATTTACAATAGGGTGTACAACCTATTGCGGCTTACATAAGCTTACGACAGACACAATTTCATTCATATTTTCAGGCTTTCCGGTGCCTTTTGGTCACTGTAACTAACTATCCTTTTCATCCAAAAGGCACTCAGGAAAGTTTTTGTTTTCAAATACATGAATCCGGCAGTTGACTTCGACAGGCTCAGTCACCAGCCTTAGATAAGACTTAATTAATAAGATAAAAAATGAGATAAGACTTCGACAGGCTTAGCCTGACAATAAAAAAATGCCCCTTCCCATAAGTCGACTAAAACAATTGGAAGGAGCGATGATTATTGAATCGTTTAATTAAAAACATTACAAAACTATGAAAAAATCCTATAATTCTATAGGAAGTATTGGTGTTGTCTTTATGCTGACTGTTTTTTGCGGGAGCATGAAGGCTCAGACCAAAACCATAACGGGAACAGTAACTGCAGGAGACCAGCCTCTTTCCGGAGTAAGTGTTTCGCAGGAAGGCAGTAGCCAGACCGCTGTCACCAATACCCAAGGCAAGTACCAATTGCAGATAACCGGAGAAAATGCTGTCCTTATCTTCAGACATCCTGAATATGCAGAGCAGAAAATTTCCACAAAAAACCAATCTGTCATCGACATCAACCTGCGTCAAAAAGTACAGGGGATTGAAGAAGTCATTCTCAATGCCGGTTATTACAAAGTCAGAGACAAAGAAAGAACAGGAAGCATTAGCAAAGTCTCTTCAAAAGACATCGAAAACCAACCTGTTACCAATGTGCTATCCGCAGCACAGGGAAGAATGTCGGGAGTAAGTATTACCCAAAATTCAGGCGTTCCGGGTGGCGGTTTCGACATTCAGATCAGAGGGAAAAACAGCATCAGAAGAGAAGGAAATGAACCGTTGTATATTATAGATGGTGTTCCGATTCTTTCGGAAACTCCCTCGTTGTATAGTGCTGCAATTCTGCCTAACGCTTCCATCAATCCTTTGAACTCGATTAATCCCAACGATATTGAAAGCTTTGAGGTATTGAAAGATGCCGATGCTACGGCAATCTACGGATCAAGAGGAGCCAACGGAGTCATTATTGTGACGACTAAAAAAGGCAGAAAAGGGAGAAACGATTTCAAAATCAATACCTCTTATTCGCTCAGTAGGGTAGCCAACCAATTGAAGCTGCTGAACAATGATGAGTATATCAAAATCAGAAGAGAAGCATTTCAGAATGACGGCATCACCACAATTCCTGCGGCAGCCTATGATTTCAACGGGGTGTGGGATCAGACCCGAAACACCGACTGGCAGAAAGAACTCATCGGCAATACGGCAGAAGTATCTGTAGTCCAGCTTTCTTTAAGCGGAGGTTCTGAAAGCACCTCTTACTTGATCAGCTACGGACATAACGCACAGACAACGGTATTTCCTGCCGATTTCAGGTATAAGACCAATAACCTCACAGGAAATTTCAGTTACAGAACACCGGATAAAAAGTTGGAAGTCAATCTCAGTAATACCTTTTCATTTCAGAACAATAACGTACTGAACGATGATCTGACGAAGAGAAGCCTTACTTTGAGTCCGAATGCTCCTGCGCTCTACAATCCGGATGGTTCATTAAATTGGGAGAACAATACGTTTACGAATCCTTTGGGTGTTTTCAAAAGCGAGTATCTGAATTCTTCTAATTTTTTAAACAGCGGAGCGCAGATTTCGTACCGCTTATTTCCGTTCATTACCATAAAATTCAACGGAGGTTTAACGTATCAGAATTTTGAAGAGTTTTCGCTAAAACCCCATACGATGTACAATCCCTCATCAGGATTGACGAGCGCAAGTTCCACTTCATTTAAAAACAACAGTTCCACATTCTCTTATATTCTGGAACCGCAATTGGTTGCCAATCAAAGCTGGGGAAACCACAGCCTTGAAATGTTGTTGGGAACGACCTTGCAGCAATCCGAAACCAATCAGGGTTCAATACAGGGATATGGCTTTGAGAGTAATGCTTTGATCCAGAATTTGGGAGCAGCTAAAACAAAAGTCATCAGCGATCAGGTCCGAAACCAGTATTACTACAATGCTGCGTTTGCAAGAATCAATTACCAATTTATGAAAAGATACATTGTGAACCTTACCGGAAGACGGGACGGTTCAAGCCGTTTTGGTCCCAACAACCGTTTCGGAAACTTTGGAGCAGTGGGAGCAGCATGGCTTATTTCAGAAGAAAGTTGGATGAAAAACATCCCGTGGCTGAGCTTTGCGAAAATCAGAGGAAGTGTGGGAACTTCAGGAAATGATAGGATTGGAGATTATCAGTATCTCAATACCTATACTATCTCGTCCAATATTTACAACAACATTACCGCTCTGAATCCTTCGCGATTGTATAATCCCAATTTCAGCTGGGAGAAAACATTAAAGAAAGAAGTAGCAATGGAATTATCATTTCTGAAAAGCAGAATCAATTTTTCAGCAGCATATTACAACAATACTTCATCCAATCAACTGGTGGGTATTCCACTGCCTGCGACCACAGGATTTGCAACGATACAGTCTAATTTACCTGCAAAGGTTCAGAATACAGGTTGGGAGTTTGAAGCATCAATGCAGATTTTGAGACAAAGCAAGTTCAAATATGATACTTCGTTCAATCTTTCTGTACCGCAAAGTAAATTGCTGGAGTTTCCGAATCTGGAAGGATCAACATATGCCAATCAATATGTTCTGGGATATCCGATGTCACTCGTTAAAGTCTATCAATTTGAAGGAGTAAATCCTTCCACCGGTTTATACCAATTTACCGACTTTGACGGAGACGGAAAGATCAATTCTCCCAATGACAATAAAGTGATTGAAAGAATAGGCGTGAGATTTTTCGGAGGCTGGTCGAGTAATTTCCGTTACGGACAATGGTCGGCATCATTTCTTTGGCAATTTGTGAAGCAGAGAAACTGGAATTACAATCGTCAGATGCTGGTGCCGGGTTCTATGAATAATCAGCCTGTAGAAGTGTTGGATGTTTGGTCGCCTTCAAACCCTTCGGGAATGTATATGGCGTACAGTTCGGGAGCCAATGCTCAGAAAAATGCTTCGCACGTTTTATTCCAAAACTCCACTGCGGCAATTGGCGATGCATCATTCATCAGACTGAAAAATGTACAGCTCAATTACAGCATTCCCGTTCAGAAATTCGGAATCAGAGAAGCGATGATTTATGTGCAGGGACAAAACCTCTTGACCATTACTAAATATTTTGGTGTTGATCCTGAATTTGTACTGACCGGATATTTACCGCCATTGAAGACCTACTCATTGGGTTTTCAGCTGACTTTTTAGAAGGTGCGAAAATTTTCGGATTTGAAAATGTAAGCAAGTGAAAATTTCACATTCTAAGAATTGAATAAGAATTAAATCTTAAAAATTAAGAAAAATGAAAACAAGAATAGAACATATTATTGTAGCAGTGATAATATCCGCTGTATTAACCACTGCTATTTCCTGCGAAAAATTTATGGAAACCGATTTTCCTAATAACCAGCTTCCAGCGGAGGTGGTGTTTGAAGACGAGCAAACCGCTGAAGCGGCATTGGCAGGATTGTATGCAGGACTTTGGACGAACTCGCTTATTTCGGGAGGCATCGACGGAATGGGTGCTTTGATGGGGACGTATGCAGACGACCTGACCTGTGTGTACACATCGGGATCAAACGGTATTTTAGATATTGCAAATAATCAGCAGGTTTCCACCAATGCGGTGATATCGACCGTCTGGACGAATGCCTACCAGCAGATTTATGCTGCCAACAGCATTATTGAAGGGGTGACCAATTCAAAATCATTAAGTCAGGCATCTAAAGATAGAATCAAAGGTGAAGCATTGTTGGTAAGATCCATTATCTACTTTAATCTGTACCAGATTTTTGGAGAAATACCCTACACGGAAACGACCAATTACATCATCAACAGTCAATTAGGCAGAATGAACAAAGATCAGTTCCTCATCAAACTGGAAGTCGATTTGTCTTAGGCGGTCAATCTTTTACCATCCGCTTACAGAAATGCAGAGAGGATTTATCCCAACAAATTTGCGGGATATATGGCATTGGCAAAGATGAAGATGCTGTTGAAGAAATGGGCTGAAGCAGAAATGCTTTGCAGTACGATTTTGCAATCGTCACAATATGCATCTCAAACAGATCCTTCAAAAGTATTTCAAAAAAACGGCACGCATATCATTTGGCAGTTGAAGCCTAAAAATACGAACGATGCGACGAAAGAGGCATCACTGTACAACTTTACAGG
>Ga0114982_1000090_pt1 | contig 42758 bp, 43 predicted proteins | sample Shrwel_input2_FT_FD_87183 | JGI IMG/M metagenome (GOLD analysis project Ga0114982, IMG submission 87183) | Subsurface microbial communities from deep shales in Ohio, USA - Utica-3 well 1 S input2 FT | ecosystem: Environmental > Aquatic > Deep subsurface > Shale gas/oil reservoir > Produced... | reverse complement strand
GTGGTATCGGGGGATTGCACCACAGGGGCCGGGTCCTGACAACCTGTCACTGCGCTCAGCAATAACAACATGGCCAAGGTCCGATGACTGAATGCAGGCGCAGTACGATGCTGAGTGCTGCGACCTGAGGAAGCTTGTGCTGGTATGTTCATTGGAAAATCCTTCTGTTTGGGCTGATATAAAAGTACCGCCATGGTTGCTGCCGTTGTGATAAGTCACAGTGGCAGCTTTCGTGGTCAGCGGGCGGCTATGGCTGGTTCCGTGATAATGACTTCGACCCGGCGGTTTTGCTGGCGACCACTGGCTGAATCATTGCCAGCGATCGGCAGTACTTCACCTTTACCGGAACTACTGAGGCGATTCGAAGCAACGCCCTGATTTTGCAGGAAATTACGCACGCTATCGGCCCGTCGTTGTGACAAATCCTGATTGTAATCTTCAGCACCCACATTATCGGTATGACCTTCAATCAAGGCGCCCCGGTCCGGATACTTGCCAAGAAATTGCGCCAGGTTGGTTAAATGCTGACTGGTGCTGCTTTTCAGGTTGGCTTTGCCGGTATCAAATAACACATCGCCCAGTGTCACCACCCAACCCCGTTCTGTGACTTTAGCATTGAGTAAATTAATTTGTGCCTGCAGCTCCGCCGCCTGTTGTTCGGCGCTTTGGGTGGCTGCCCGCGCCATATTGGCATCACTGCGCGCCAACTCTGCTTGTTGCCGTGCCTGATTGGCATCTTCATGTGCCAAGTCGGCTTCACGGGTGCGCGCGCTGAGTCTGGCTTCATCTCTGGCTTTGATCAGCACTTTCTGTTGATCCTGGGCCTGTTGGCTTTGGGCCAGGGCCCAGGCGATATTGACCTGCCGATCGGCGACCAGTACCAGATGTTGGGATAAGGCGGCATCACGTTGCGGTTGTTCTGCTAACAATACCGCTTGTTCCGCCTGTTTAATGGCCACTGGCGCCAATACCGCCAGTTCGCCGTTGGCTTGTAATTTGTTCAGTTGATCACGCACGCCAGCCAGGCCAGGTGGTGATTGCGGCGCCGAACTACAGGCACTGAGTGTCGCCAGCACCAGGAGGCTCAGTAGGGCCGGACGCAAAGAAAGTAGGCTGCTGTTCATGGTTGAACCCCTTGTTGATTGCGCTGCATTTCTTGCTGCAGGATGCTGATGTTTTCTTGCATTTCATCGTTGGCGGTGTTGGCCTGGACTAAATCCGCCCGGGCTATCGCCAGTTCGGCATCCAGACTGGCCTGATAGGCTAGCCGCTCGGCCTGCACCATCTCTTTTTGCTGGACCGCACTGCGCGCCTGTTGTAATTTCAGCCGGGCTTGGGTCAGTTCTGCCGGCGCAAACTGGATCACGCGGCCTTGTTCGGCTCTGGCAATCGTCCGTTCGGCCCGTTCCAGACTGGCTGTTGGCACTGGCGGCGCTGAACTGCAGGCGCCAAGCGGCAGCAGCACAAAGACGGCAACAACGGATAACAGACGATTCAGCCCGGATCCTGGTGAAGTTTTCATGGGTTATTCCTTAACCGGTTTCAGGCCGGTGCTAGCTGCGAAACCGCAGTTGGCTGAGCAACAACACTCAGCGTGATGCAGTGCGGTAGGGGGAGCGCGGCCAAGCCGCGTTCCTGCGAGTTAAAATACCAGCGCTTTGGCGACCACACTTTTGACGCCACGAATATTCTGTGCCGTTTCAATCGCCAGCGATTGTTCAGTGCCACTGCCGACTTTACCGGTCAGCGTGACGATGCCGTTATTGGTACTGACATCAATATCGGCACCGGTGATATTGCTCGAATACATAAAACTCGATTTCACTTTGGTGGTGATCCAGCTGTCGGAAATGTTATGACCTGCCATCGCTTTTTGCTGACTGGCTTTTTCTGTGTCGCTGAGTGGGTTGCTGCGAATTTTCAGTTGATTATTCACTGAAATCACGCCTCTGGTGTTCAGCGCTAACCGGTTGGCGATATCCTTCGCTGCTTGCGTGTCGGCATTACCGGTCAGTGTCACCCTACCAGATTTGGTGCTGACCGTGGTGCCCACTGAATCCACATCTTTATTCCATTGCAATTTTGAACGAATGGCGGCAGAAATACTGGCGTCATCAATTTTAGCGCCAAAACCATCACCGCCGGCTTTAGGTAAATAATTGGCTTCGACCACAATCTGATTGTCGACATCAGTAATGCCCGCGACACCGAGCGCAATTTCACTGGCCAGTTCCTTGGTAATTTTTTCATCGACTTTGCCTTTGAGAATGGCTTTGCCGTTTTGTACTGAGACTTTTAAATCATTGGCGCGCAGATAAGGATTCAGTGCATAGCTGGTCCAGATCTGGCTTTCCTGCCGTGCATCATCCAGCGCGTTGGTGGCCTGATCAGCCGCCAACGCAGCCTGAGCCGGGGTCATCGACAATAAAATTGCCGAGGCGAAAAAAAACTTGCGATAGCTGGTTTGCATGGTGTGACTCCAGAGAGGACAGAAAAAAGCCGGTAACAAACGACAACCGGCCGTCGGTGCAGTGTGCAGCGCAAGTTTTTATCTGCACTGCACTACTTCCACTGCGCGCTTAGCAATGGCACTGAGTAATAAAAGTTTTGACCTGTTTGCTGGCAGCATCGTGGCTCAGCGAATAACGCTGCTGCACCAGATCTGTCAAATTCACTTCATTACCGGCTGTGGTGATCAGTTCTTTCTCACTGAGTTTCTCCCAGGTGGCTTTGGCTGCCTGGATCTGGCTTGGCCATTTACCGTTAAAAGCATCTTTTTTGGCACCAGCTGGCTGGGTACTGTGCAGGTTTTTATCTGCCGTTGCGGTGTTTTTGCTGGCCACGGTATTTTTATCTGCCGCCGCATTTTTAGCGGGCGCATTGGTTTTGTTGGCCGCTGTGTTTTTATCCGCTGTATTGGATGCGGCTGCCACGGCTTTATTTTGTTCAGTGAACTTATTCATAGAAACCTCGGGCTGAATGGAACAGAGCATAGGTGCCTGAACCTTAAAGCCAGTATGGCGCCGCAATTGCCGTTGGTCGGTGCGCTGGCGCGCATGGCGGCAGATTACTGCTGCTGTTGGTCGCGGCACTGTTGCCGGAGCAATGCTGGCCGGCCTCTGACTCAACCAGCGGCATAGCCTGGCCCACCAACTGCTCAGTCGCAAGCTGGCTGCCCGCTGACGCAATTGGCCGATCTGCGGCAACTGGCGACGCCTGGCTGGCAGTTTAGGTGTCGCCGCTAAGGTGGCTTGATCTTGCAATGGCACCAGACTGTTATAACCAGCTCTGAGTCTGGGGGGGGCTGATGGCGATGAATTCATAGCAGTACCTGTGTAAACCAGCAAGAAGATCAGGCACAAAGTGAGCAAGCTACTTTGTACCGCTCCAGCAGCCAGCGCTGGGTCCAGTTGACCCCTTGGCCGCGCAGTTCAGACCAATACCCGCATTCAACGGCCTTGTCAGTGCGCTGTCGCACAGAGTTCAGATCTTGTCATGACAGCTGAAAATGGCCGTGCCGGTAGCGTGCGTCAGCGCACAGAAACAACCGGCACAGACGGCTAATTTCAACGGGCAAGCTCAACTTGGCGTTGGGCATGAGACCGCGACCTGTTGTCGCGACCCCAAAATCTGCCAATGGAGGAGATTCAGATGGCACATTCAGCCTGGTTAAAATCGGTTCGGTCAAAGCATCATCCAGAACCTGTGGCAGCTGCGGCTTCACCCCAGCACCATGCCACAGTGGTCAGGTCATTCCTGCAGCCGCTGCCAAGTGATTGTTTATTAATGAAATGTCGTACTTTATTAGGCCAGACTTTGTTTAATCATCATGGCGAAGCGATCGGCATGCTGAGCAATATAGTGCTGGATTTACATACTGGCCGCATCAGTTATGCCGTCCTGGCTTTCCCGATCAGCTTAGGTTGCCCGGCCAGATTATTTGCCGTGCCATGGCATGCGTTGGTGCGTTCGGGTGATCAACAACATTTTGTGGTGGAAGTCGAGCGCAGTGAACTGCAGCGTTTATCCGGCTTTGATCCTTTATTGTGGCCAGCCTGTGCCGATCCGGCCTGGCAACGTAAGGTTGACGGCTTTTATAGCAGTAACTGAGTCGGGCCCTGGACTTATGTAAGAGGAAAACCTCCATGTTAAGAACTCTGGCAATAGTACTGTTAGTGTTGTGGCTACTGGGACTGCTGTCGCCGCTGGCCATTGGTAATCTGGTGCATACCTTATTGGTGTTTGCGCTGATTTTATTTCTGATTGATTTACTGCAAACCCGGCGCTGATCAGAGGGGTGACAGGCGTGACTGTCCACCCGTGCTTGGTATGACAAGAAAAAGAAGGTCGCCCCCGTAAGGCGTCAGGGTGAGCGCTACATTGCTGCCGCCCGATTAGATCACAAAAGGATTATGTCATGGTCGTTGCGAAGTTTTTAAAGCCTGCGGGTTGTTATCTTTCGCTCAGTTGTTTGTGCTGTTGGCAGGGTCAAGTGCTGGCGGCAGGACCAGCGGATTGGCTGGACCGGCCCTGGTATCTTGGGGTCAGTGTCGGAGATAGTCATTTACAACCTGAGCTGATCCCATTGCAAAATGCGTTGACTTTGCAAGGGGCGACCTTCAGTGACGTCAATTTTGACAGCCATGACACCGGCTATAAAGTGTATCTGGGCACTGTGCTGAGTAAGCATCTGGCGCTGGAAGCGGGCTATTTTAATCTGGGAGAGGTCGGTTTTAGCGCCCAAACCCAGTTGCCAGCAGCCAGCAGCGCGGATCCGATCGCCGGCCGGCTGAAAAGCCAGGGTCCACTGCTGGATTTGCTGGCAATGCTGCCTTTAACTGAGTCCTGGTCGTTGTCAGCCAGGCTTGGACTGGCGTATCACAATGTCCGGGCGCCGTTATTTTATCCGGCAGCGCTCAATCTGACTGATTTCTCCAGACAAAAAGATTTTCTGGAATATAAATTTGGCGGTGGTGTGCATTACCAGCTCACCCCAGCCTGGAGTATGCGGTTGGAACTGGAACATTATCGTCTGGATGACTTGTGGGGCCAACAAGGCGATTTTAAATTGTTCAGCCTGGGGGTGGCTTATCATTATGGTAGCCAGCAGAGTGATTATCAGGTCAGCGCTGCACCTGAACCCGTCACTGTCAGAACCGAGCCGCCAGCGCCGGTAGCTCCACCACCAGCGCCGGTCGCTGCACCGCCAGTGAAAGCCTTACAACTGGAATTGGCGGACGTGCATTTTGAATTTGACCAGTCCAGTTTAACCGAAACTGCCAAAAGCATTTTGCAGCAACATATTGCCGTGCTGAAAAGTCAGCCGGAATTACCGTTGCAAATTATCGGCTATACCTCAGCCAGCGGCTCAGAGCAGTATAATCAGCAACTGAGCAAGCGCCGGGCCAATGCCGTGCAGCAGTATCTGCAATCCGCCGGCATCAGCGACAGCCGCCTGATCACTATTGGCTATGGCGAGCAGTCACCGGTCAGTGTTGAAGTCAACCCGGCGGATCGGCATTCGGCAGCAGCCAAAGCCAATATGCGGGTGTCGTTCCGGTTTTTATTACAATAGCCAGTTGCAAAGCCAGCTCTCAGGCTCGTCCTGACTGCTTATTCAACACCGATGGCGGCAAAGGAAACAAGCAGATGGTTGGGTCAAAAAAAACGCAGTCTGCAGCGCCTTTGCTGCTGCAGTTTAGTCAGCAACAATTACAGCAGGAAAATGATTCGTTGCAGCTGGCGCTGAAGGCGGCGCTGCAACAAATTGCGACTGAACATCAGCAACTACTGCAACTGCAGCATAGCAGTCAGTTTGATCAGCTCACCAATACACCGAACCGGCTGTTATTGCAGGATAGGTTTACCCAGGGATTAAAACAGGCAAAGCGGCTTGGTCATCAGCTTGGGGTGTTATTTATTGATTTAGACCATTTTAAAGCCATCAACGATACCCTGGGCCATGCAGCGGGTGATGAAGTGCTCAAACAGGTCAGTTTGCGGATGCAACAAAGTATTCGCAGCAGTGATACTGTCTGTCGTTACGGTGGTGATGAATTTGTGTTGTTGTTGCCGGTACTGGCATCGACGGCGGATGCAGCGGCTATTGCCGCGAAAATTATTCAGGCTGTGGCACAGCCCATGCTGATTGAAGGTCAGTTGTTAACACTAGGCCTGAGCTTGGGGATTGCCTTGTATCCGGCGGATGGTGACAGTATGGCCGCGCTGACAGCGGCGGCCGATCAAGCCATGTATCAGGCCAAGGCGTTGGGGGGCAGTTGTTTTATTTTTAGTTTTAGCCAACACAGTGCACCGATGCTATTAACGGATGCCAGCACTGCGCCACAGCACAATGCTCAGCCTTGACTGAAATGCGCAGCCCTGACTGGTGTTGCCACAAACAGCGCCGCGATGGACGCGTCACTTTGTCTGTTATATCTTATTGGTCATTCTGCTGCTGCTGGCTGGCGTCTGCGTTGAAGTTTTGTGGGGTGAACTTGGGGGGCCTATTTTATCGCGGGCTTGAATGTGCTGATCTGGCATCAATCGTTCTGATTCTTGCTTTACCACGGCGTAACATTCACAACAATGACTCTCCAGCAAACTACGATTAGTCACCTCAATGCGACCGCGGCTGTAATTAATCATCCCCAACTTTTGCAGTTTGCCTGCGGCATCCGTGACGCCTTCGCGTCTGACGCCCAGCATATTGGCGATCAGCTCTTGCGTCATGTATAGATGATCCTTAGATAAGCGGTCGATGGATAATAACAGCCAGCGACACAACTGCTGCTCAATGCTGTGATGCCGGTTGCAGACCGCTGTTTGTGCCATCTGGGTCAACAGCACCTGGCTGTAACGTAACAACAGAAACAGCAGGGCGCCATGGCGGTTAAATTCATCTTTTAGCCGCTGACCGAATAAGCGGTAGGCAGAGCCGGCGCTTTGCACCACTGCCCGACTGGTGGTGCTTTCGCCACCCATAAAAAGTGCCACTCCGACCATGCCATCGTTACCAACGACGGCAATTTCCGCTGAAGCGCCACTTTCCATCACGTACAATAATGAAATAATCGAATCGGTCGGAAAATAGACATAACGAAGTTTAGAACCGGCTTCGCTAATCACCTGGCCCAGTTCTAGCGGTACCAGCTCCAAATGCGGGAAAATCCGCTGTTTGACTTCATCGGGTAGTTTTCTTAGTAAATAATTAGCTTCAGGTTGGTGCGCAGTGCTCATCAGCAAGTCCATGTTCAGTGAAGTAAACCCAGCATTACAATACCCAGTATAAAGACAAAAATTCCTGACAGTGTGCGCTGGCGCACAAAGCTCAGGATTTGATGGCAAGCATGCTGATTTACTTAAGCTTTCAATTAAGCAATAAGGGTTGATAACAACTGCAACTTCGTCGTAACAGGCCTGGCCTGTCCAAAATAAGCAAGTGGCCACGCTGATAGCTGATCAGGCCATGCAGTTGCAGATCTCCGGCCGCGACCGTAATGCTGCTGCGCCGCACGCCCAGCATATCGGCCAGAAACTGCTGGGTCAGATAGAGTTGTTGCTGTTGATAGCGATCCTGACTCATCAGCAACCAGCGCGCCAGGCGTTCCTCGACCTGATGGAAGTGGGCGCAAATGGCATTCTGACTCAGCTGGGTCAGCAATTGCAGCAGATAACGCTGCAAGACCGGTTGTAGCTGCCCGGCGGACCTGATGCTGTCAGGCTGCAACCCAAGCTGCTGCAGATGTTGCTCCAGTACTGTCACCGGCATCTGCCAGGCCAGACCGGCGCCTTGCACTATCGCTTGCAGCGGTACCTGCCGGCTTTGCAGTAATAAGGTTGCCCCTAACATGCCTTCATAGCCTATCAGTGCCATTTCCAGTGGCGGATGGCCGGGTAATTTGGCCAGCAATGAAATAAAGCTGGTCAGCGGGAAATAGACAAACTGATAGGGTTGCTCTGGCAGGCACAACTGTTCAGCAAAATGCAGACTGACCAGTTGGCATTGCGCCAGTAGGGGTTGTTGCACTTCAGGCGTTAAGGTGGCCAACAGTCTGTTGGTCTGAGGTGGTAGGTCGCTGAGCGCAATCGGGGCTGGCATGGCTGATCCTTATCTGGTAAAACACGGCGAACACCACAAGCGGTTTATTTCACCCGCATATCATTTTTGACGCTACTGACGCCGCTGATGGCGCGGGTCAACCGCATCGCGGTGTCGATATCTTGTTGTGAACTGACAAAACCACTCAGCTGCACTTCACCTTTAAAAGTCTCGACATTAATTTCGGCGACACTGAGGGATTTCTCGCCAAGAATGGCGGCTTTGACGCGAGCGGTCAGCACCGAGTCATCCATGTATTCACCTGAACCTTCACGGTGTGCACCTGAACTGCAACCCAGTTGTGGCAATAAACTAAACGCAAGCAGACAGGCAGTAACGAGTTTGAGGCTGGACATCAGCATTTCCTTTTGGATTAAGTTGTCAGGCCCAGTGTAGTGGTCAGAAATTGCCGCAACAGTGCGCTGCCGCACTCAGGTGGATCAGCAACAATAACCAGGTCATGTTATGGCGGCTCTGTGCTTTGCCGTACAGATTAGTACCGGCGGGCACTGCAGACTGAGGTGTGTCACTCCGACATCAGGCTTGTCGCCATGCTGTGGCCAGAGCCGTTGAACCCTAGAGGAACTGTGATGAATTATCATGATCGCGATATTTACGGCATGTACAAAAATCCACAATTTGCCCAGCCTTTGCTGACGCAAGGACCAGGGCCGCACCTGATGGGCGCGGAAACCCTGATTGGCAATGCGGTTGTCAATCAGCAAGGCGACTCGCTGGGTGATATCAAGGAAATTATGCTGGAAGTGGAAAACGGTAAAGTCGGTTATGCCGTGTTGTCCTTCAGCACTTATCTTGGCTTGGGTGAGAAATTATTTGCTGTGCCATGGCATGTGTTAAAACTCGATACCATCAATCGCTGCTTTGTGCTGGATGTGGCACTGGAAAAACTGAAAATGGCACCAGGTTTTGATAAAGGCCATTGGCCGGATATGAAAGATCTGGATTGGGAACGGACAGTGCATAATTACTACGGCAGCAAACTAAACTAAGGCGGCTGATTACTGCATCCAATGACCAGAAAAACCCCGCGCTGTTCTGACGAGCACAGCGCGGGGTTTTTATTTATCTGATGGCAATGAGGGTTGAATTCTTAAGTTGTACTGTTTCAGTAAAACTGTTCCCGTAAAATTGTTGCCAGGCGCTTGTTATCGCCACGATGCACAGGCAGTTGCGGACAGGTATTAATCAACCTTGCCTTGCTCAGCCTTGGTGGTTGCTTTTGTGGTGGCGGGTGGGGCTGGCTGAGGGCTGGGGCTAAAGAGTAAAAGTAACTGACTGAATTTAAATAACATCATCAGAGCCGGCCACCAGGGTTTAGCCTTTATGCTGCTGCGCTCTGTGGCTGTGACCTGCGCTGGAACTGTCGGCGGGTTCTGCCCACCCGCCGATAGCGGGGGGCGCAGCATCAACCAGAGCAGAGTAGTGCCAGCCAGCAGACAAAATACCGGCGTCTGCCATTCGGCCCGCAGTTGCTGGCTGCGTTGCCGGCGTTGCCAGCGGATCTGCGTCAGTTGTTGCTGTAGCTGCCGGATCTGGGCTGGCAGTTGTGACTGCATATTAAGCATCAGGTTGACTCCCGGTGGGTGGGGCAGCAGCCAACTGCTGTAAGCTGGCCACAGTTGCTGGAAAACGTAAATACTGACTTTGCCGGCGGATTGCCCTGAGGCAAAACAGCAACAACCCCAGCTGTAACACCAGTAACAATGCCAGACTTTGCCAGTCAGACCAGCCAAAGAAGTTCAGCAGTTGCCAGCACAGCAGTTGTAATAACAACCAACTGCCAAGCACTGCAGTACTGGCCAGTAAGGTCAGTAGCCACATTGCTGCCAGACTTTGCGCGGCGAGTTGGGTTTCCACCGCCAGCAACTGACATTGCTGGTGGAATTGTTGCCGCACTAAGTTTAACCAATCGCTGGCATCTGCCAATAAGCCCTTGCTAGCGCCAGAGGCTGAGCTGGTGTTTGTCGGCTCAGTTGTGCTGCTCATGTTATTCCACTGATTTGATAGGGCGGGATTTCAGCAGCCAACTCAGCACAAAGCCGGATGCAACGGCAATACCGACCACTGTGGCAGGTCGTTGCTGGAATTGCTCACGCAGTGCTGCGGTCATTTTTTGTTTGCTGGCGCTGAGTTGACCTGCTCTGAGATCAAAGTTTTCTACCCCATGACCAGCAGCGGTCGCTAATCTATCAACTGTGCTGTGCGCTTTGGCACTGAACTGGTCGATCGCCGGATGGATTGCGTTTGATGCTTTGTTAATCGCTTCGCTAATACCGGCATGGTCGGCCGGATGCGTGCTATTGCTTTTTGCGCTTTCACTGAATGTAGACATAAAAACCTCAGCTCTGCAGTGGCTTCGCCTGATTGCGGTTACAGAGCAGTGTCAGTCTGGCAGCTTGCATCGCATGCTTCAGTGCGCTGGCGCACGCGGATTGAACCGGAACTTTGCTGCAACGAAATGAAAACCATCCGCCGATAGTGAGCTGCATGCTGTGATGCAGTGGAGGATTGATGCTTTGATGCTATAAAGCGGCTATCAGGTTGATGGGAACTTCACGCTGTTTTGGCACTTGCGCCAGTTGCCAGTGCTGTAAAGCCCAACTGAGTAATTCCTGACAACCGGCGCCGCGTAACGATAGCGGCGGTGGATGACCTAACAGCGTCAGTGCTGCGCTCATACTTGCAGCAACAGGTTGCTGACTGATATCGGCGGCATGATTTTGTTTACTGAGTTTCTGGCCAGGCGCAGTTACCGCCAATGGCAAATGGCCATATTGCGGTGCTTGCTGGCCCAGTAACTGACATAAAGCCTGTTGCCGGGTGGTCATCTCAATTAAATCGGCACCACGGATCACTTGACCTATCTGCTGGTCCAGATCGTCCACCACCACCACCAACTGATAAGCAAATAAGCCATCACGGCGTTTGATACTGTAATCCTCGCGGCAAATGGCGGTTGGGATCTGAATGTCACCAAAAACCAGATCGGTGAAGTGAGTGGCCACTTCGCCAGCTTGGCTTATTTTGTTGCTGTGAGGTTCAATACAGGCAGTTGCAATTAAGCGCCAGGCCAGTGGTTCTTGCTGTAACCGGCGCTGACGGCAATAGCCATCATAACCAGTTGCGAGTTGTTGAATACGGGCGCGGCTACAATCACAACCATAAATCAGTTGTTGTTGTCTAAGCTCGGCAAAAATCTGCTGATAGCGTGCAAGCCGCTGTGTTTGATAAGTTTCGGTCTGGTCCCAGTGCAGACCAAATTGATCCAGGGTACGCAAAATGCTATCGGCAGCACCAGGTTGCACCCGGCTGGTGTCAATATCTTCAATGCGCAGCAGCCATTCGCCGCCATGGGATTTCGCCTGCAGATAACTGCCAAGCGCGGCCACTAAGGAGCCGAAATGCAAAGGGCCGGATGGCGATGGCGCAAACCGGCCCCTGTAGCGGGCAACGTCGATGGTCATATTAACCGCCGAGTTGTTTTTCCTTGATCTCCGCCAGAGTTTTACAGTCGATACACATATCGGCTGTGGGGCGGGCTTCTAAGCGTTTGATACCAATTTCGATACCACAAGTGTCGCAGTAGCCAAAATCGTCATCTTCGATTTTCTGCAAGGTTTTTTCGATTTTCTTCAGAAGCTTACGCTCACGGTCGCGGGCACGTAATTCCAGGCTGAACTCTTCTTCCTGAGCTGCGCGGTCGACCGGATCGGGAAAGTTGGCTGCTTCATCAGCCATATGGTTTTTAGTACGATCCACTTCTTCCCGCAACTGCTGACGCCAGGCGTCCAGAATTTTGCGGAAATGTTCGCGTTGCTTCGGGTTCATGTATTCTTCGCCCGGAGCTTCCTGATAAGGGGTGACGCCGGCTAAAGCTAACAGACCCAGTGCTTTATTAGTTTTGCCTTCTGGCATGGTAATCTCCTGTAAAACAGTGCCAAGCAAAAAGATGGCGGCTATTGATAGCAGAATATCAGCACCATCGCAATCACTATGAAAAAAGCCGCCGAAGTATACAGACAGCGCCGTACTTCGTCACCTTAATTTATGGCCTGGTGATACGACAAAAATAAACGATACAATCTAGACCAGTTTGACTGCCTTGTGAATTGAAATATCCGTGAAGGTATGCAGACAATCCGGTGACAACAGTGGGGACGGCCAGTGCTGAGTTCAACAGCCGTTTGATAAATAAAGCTCAGGGCCGAGCTGGCCCTGGTCGTTGACAGCAATAAAGGTGGAAGCAAAGATGGAATTGTGGTGGGCATTTTTAGTGTTAGGGGCTGTGGTTGGTTTTGTCGCAGGCCTGCTTGGGGTGGGCGGCGGCGGTATTATGGTGCCGGTGTTGACGGCTTTATTTATGGCGCTGAATTTTTCTGAGGCTGTGCATATGGCGCTGGCAACCTCGTTGGCCGCTATTGTCACCACCTCTTTTGCCAGTGCGCGCAGTCATCAGCGGCATCAGGCCGTGTTATGGCCTGTGGTGTGGCAACTGACGCCGGGCATCTTGCTCGGTACTTTGCTCACTGCCATGGTGGCTGCTTTATTACCGGCGCTGGCGCTGGCAATTTTTTTCAGCCTGTTTATGGCTTATGTCGCGCTGCAAATGTTGCTGAATATTAAACCTGTTGCCAGCCGGACCTTACCAGGTCAGGTGGCAATGGCTGGGATTGGTTTTGGCATCGGTGCTGTATCGGCCTTGGTCGCTATTGGTGGCGGCTCTTTGACAGTGCCGTTTTTGACCTGGTGTAATGTGCGGATACAGCAGGCGATAGGGACCTCTGCCGCCGTTGGTTTACCGATAGCGCTCAGCGGTACTCTGGGGTATGCCATCAGCGGTTATCAACTGACTGACTTGCCAGCCTGGTCGGTGGGCTACATTTATTTACCAGCGGTGCTGCTGATTTCGTTGCTGAGTATGCTGACGGCACCGCTTGGCGTGGCCTTGGCTCACAAGTTACCCGTGGCAGTGTTAAAGAAAATATTTGCCCTGCTGCTTATTATCCTAAGCGCCAAGATGCTGCATAGTGTGGCGTTTTAACCGGACGGATTTAAGTTTTGCCGCCAGCGGGCCGCTGTGAATACTATCTACGCTGTGAGGGGGTTTGCAGGCCGGGCGCTGGGGCAGTTTTCGAGACAGCCGCCGGTGCCGTTCCGGCCTTGCTGTGATACACTCCAGCCATCGAGTGAGCAGGGCGGCTCTGTTAAGGTGGCCCTGACGTTGTTGTGCCACAGCACTTTTAACCATAAAGGTATGTTATGACATTATTGCTGCAAATCAGTCTGACTTCAGCTGCGGCTGATAGCCGTTTTGGCAAAAATCCACTGTTGACACCAAGTGCGGACGGTTATCAAATCCATCTGCCGGCGACAGATCCGCTGCGCGCCGTGCAAAAGGCCGGTCGCAGTCTGGATGGTTTAGGTTTGCAGCAAGTGCAACTGGCTGGTGCAGGTTGGAGTTTGGATCTGCAATGGGCGTTTTATCAGGGATTTTGCAACGCCAAAAAACTCGGTGGCGTCAGTTGGACGGGGTCAGAGGCTGAAGTTGCCCAACTGGTTCAGTTACAACAATGTTTTGCCTGGGCCAAAACTCAGACCAATCAAACGCCGGAAGACTTAGCGCCTGCTACTTTATGTGCCGAAGCCATTAGCCTGATTGAAGCTGTCGCGCCACGTGGCAGTGTTACAGCCCGCACTATTGTGGGTGAAGACTTACTGACCGAAGGTTGGATTGGTTTGCATGCCGTCGGTCGCGGCAGTGACAGACCGCCGGTGATGCTGGTGCTGGATTACAATCCAACCGGGCAGGATGATGCCAAAGTGGCGGCGGCATTGGTTGGCAAAGGTATTACCTTTGACAGCGGTGGTTATTCGATTAAAGCCTCGGAAGGCATGCTGACGATGAAATGTGATATGGGCGGCGCCGCGACTGTCACGGCCGCGCTGGCCTTAGCCATTTTACAGGGGCTGGCGGTGCGGGTGCAGCTGATCCTGTGCTGTGCCGAGAACTTAATCAACGGCCGTGCTTATAAGCTTGGTGATATTCTCAGATATAAAAATGGCGTCAGCGTTGAAGTGGTGAATACAGACGCTGAAGGCCGGCTGGTGTTGGCTGACGGCTTACAATATGCTGCCAGTACCGGCGCACCCTTGGTGATTGATGCTGCGACTTTAACAGGGGCTGCCATGATGGCGGTAGGCAGTGAATATAACGCATTGTTTGCACTGGATAAAGAATTACAAAACCGTGTGCTGACTTATGCCGGACAAGTGCAGGAGCCGGCCTGGCCACTGCCGTTGGAACGCTGGCATCAACAACAATGCCCGTCGCCTTATGCCGATACAGCGAACAGCAGACCGGTGAAAGGTGGTGGTGCTGGTGGTGCCAGTAATGCCGCCGGTTTCTTAAGCCGTGTTGTTGGTAATGATGGTCAAGGCTGGTTACATATCGATTTAGCGGCCGCATTTAATAATACGGCCAATGGCCTGTGGGGCGCTGGTGCGACTGGCACTGGTATCCGACTGGTCGCCCAGACCTTGTTACAGGAAACGGCATAACAGCCATGCGGATCTGCCGGGCAGGTCCGCAGCTTGAATGGACTGAATTTTGACTCTACCCGTCGCTGATATTTGCGCTGATCTGGTCAGCCAATTGCAACAACAGCCGGTGGTGCTGCTGAGCGCGCCACCGGGTGCCGGTAAATCGACTTATTTACCGCTTTATTTATTGCGTCATCCTGCTTTTGCCAATCAGCGCATCATCATGTTGGAACCCAGGCGGCTGGCGGCGAAAAGTATTGCTGCTTATCTGGCAGCCCAACTGAATGAAGCTGTGGGTCAGACCGTGGGTTATCAAATCCGGCTGGAACAACAGCAGTCGGCCAGCACCCGACTGCTGATTGTGACCGAAGGGGTGCTAATCCGCAAAATTCAGCAAGATCCAGCGTTAAGCTCAGTTGATTTACTGATTTTCGATGAGTTTCATCAACGATCGCTGCAGGCGGATCTGGCGCTGGCATTGGCGCTGGAAGTACGGCAACTGAATGATCAGCTGCGGCTGCTGATTATGTCAGCCACTTTAGCTGGCGCTGAATTATCAGAAAAACTGCAGGCGCCCTTGCTGGTCAGCCAAGGGCGGCAATATCCGGTCGAAGTGCGTTATCTGGCGCCCACTCAGGAAGAAGTCTGGCAGCAAAGTGCCAGACTGGCGGCGCAATTATTGACTGAACATGATGGTAGTTTTTTAGTCTTTTTGCCCGGCCAGCGCGAAATTGAGCGGGCTTATCAATGGTTATTACCGCAGTTGCCGCCGCACGTATTGTTGTATCCGCTGCTGGGGACTTTAACCCTGGCAGAGCAACAGCAAGCGATAGCGCCAGCAGCTGCCGGTCAACGCAAAATTGTGTTATCGACCAATGTGGCAGAAACCAGCTTAACCATCGATGGCATCACTGTGGTGATTGACTCCGGTTTAGCCCGCCAGGCTAGCTATCAGCCCAGACTGGGTTTTAGCAAGCTGGACACTGTGGCCATCAGTCAGGCGGCTGCCGTGCAACGTGCCGGCCGGGCCGGTCGGCTCCAGGCCGGTTTTTGTTACCGCATTGACACCGCCGAAAAATGGGCCCGTCGACCGGCCTTTGACAGTGCAGAAATTCAGCGCACCGACTTACTCGGCTTGCGGCTGGAAATCGCCGGTTGGGGTTGTCAGGTGGCAGATTTATTCTGGTTGGACCCACCACCGGCAGCACAGTTGGCGGCCGCCGAGCAATGTCTGGCCTGGCTTGGGGCATTGAGCCCAACCGAAGGCAGCACAAAATTACAACTGACGGCACGTGGTAAAGCCATGTTGCAGCTTGGCACTGATCCGCGGCTTGCTTCCATGCTATTGGCCGGCAAAGACTTTGAACAACAAGGCTTTGTTGGAGCCCAGGCGCTGGCCGCGTTATTGGTCTGTCATCTGGAGCAAAATAAACGCAGTTTGAGCTGCGATATTTTGCGTCAACTGGCGCAGCATCGAACCTCAGCTTTATTACCGCAAGCCCGCCAATTGTTGCGGCAGTTGCGGGCCGATGCCAGCACATTGCAAGGACCTTTGCCGGAGCAACTGACTGCCGCTTTGTTAGCGCAGGCATTTCCTGACCGAATTGCACAACAACGTGGTCAGGGTTATCTGTTGGCAAACGGCACCGGCGCCCAGTTACCGGCCAATGACGAACTGGCGCACAGTCCTTATTTGGTGGTGGCCGATTTACGGCTGCTTGGCAAAGATGCTTGTATCAGTACCGCCATTGCTTACAGTGCGAATGATTTGCAAAGCCAATGGCAAGCGCAACTCAGTCAGCAGCGTCATTTTGCTTTTGATGAAGACAATGGCCGTTTTATTGCCGAGCAGCGGTTGCAACTGGGGGCATTAGTCCTGAAGCGGCAAAATATCTCGCAAGGGCTGACAGCCGCAGATCGGCAGCAAGCCTGGCTGGATTGGCTAACGAAACGAAGTGTAGCCGCTTTGCCCTGGTCAGAGGCTGCACGCAATTTACAGCAGCGCTTATTGTTGGCGGTAAGGCTGCAACCGGATGGCGGCTGGCCGGATTGTCGTGATGAGGCGCTGCAAGCAACTGCGGCAGACTGGCTGGCACCCGCACTTGGCGACATTAGCCAGTTGCTGCAGTTACAGAAGCTGGATATCAAAACTTTATTATGGCAACGGCTGAACTATCAGCAGCAACAAAAACTCAATCAATGGCTGCCAGCCAGCTGGCGTTCAGTACTGGGCACTGAAACTGCGCTGCATTACAGTGGGTTTGAACAAGCTGCCACTGGCCAGATCAGCCTGGCAATCCGGTTACAGGAAATGTTTGGTCAGTCGGTGACGCCGACTGTGGCTGATGGCCGGATGGCAGTGACCGTCAGTCTGCTGTCACCGTCGCGGCAACCTTTACAACTGACGCGTGATTTAGCCAGTTTCTGGCAAAACGCGTATCAGGATGTCAAAAAGGAAATGAAAGGCCGTTACCCTAAACATTATTGGCCAGATGATCCGTTGCAGGCGATGCCAACCAATAAAACCAAAAAAGCGATGTTAAAATGACGACCAGAAAACCCAGAGCCAAGAAAGTAAACAAAATCAATCCTTTGTACTACAGCGTTGGTTGGTTTTTTCTCAAAGTGATGCTGGTGCTGGCGTTAACCCTATTTATTTATCTGATTTATCTCGACAGTAAAATCACCACGTTGTTTTCCGGCCAGAAATGGCAGGTGCCGGCGCAGCTCTATGCCAGGGCGCTGGAGCTGGCGCCTGGCAAGCATTTATCCCAACCGCAATTGCTGGACGAGCTACAACGGCTGCAATATAGAGCCGATCCGCGCTTAAACGGCCCTGGTCAATATCAGGTTGAAGGGCAAACTGTATGGATCTATCAAAGAGCTTTTGATTTCCCCAGCGGTCATCGCAGCGCTGCATTAATCAGTGTCAGTTTTGCCGGTGACTTTATTCAGGCGGTGGCCAGTGGTCGTGAGCAAAAAGCCATTCGGCAAACCCGGCTGGAACCCCAGTTGTTACAACATTTAGTGGCTGCCGAGCAGGAAGACCGGGAATTGTTGGTCCTGCAGCAATTGCCGCGCAGTATCAAAGACACTTTATTACTGGTGGAAGACCGCGATTTTTATCAGCATCATGGCGTGTCCGCCTGGTCGGTGTTACGGGCGATGTGGGCCAATATGCTGGCTGGTAAAACTGTGCAGGGGGGGTCAACCCTTACCCAGCAGTTGGCGAAAAATATGTATACCAATCAGCAACGATCTTATTTACGCAAAGTCAATGAGGCGCTGATTGCGCTGGTGCTGGATTATCGCTACAGCAAAGATCAGATTTTAGAAGCTTATTTAAACGAAATTTTTATCGGTCAGTTTAAAGATAATCCGGTGCATGGTTTGGGCCTTGGCAGTAAATTGTATTTTGGTAAGCCTTTAGCTGAACTGAGACCCCATGAATACGCCTTGCTGATTGCGGTGATTAAAGGGCCTTCCTTTTATGATCCAAGACGTTTTCCAAGCCGGGCACAAGAACGGCGTGATTTAGTGCTTGGCATGATGCGCGATGGCGGCGTGCTGGATCGCAGTCAGTGGCAGGCTGCGGTCAGTCAGTCACTGGACGTGATCCCGCTTGGACACCACCTCAAAGGCCGGTTTCCGGCCTATATCGATAAAGTGCGGCAGGAATTACGCAGCTTAATTGAAGACAAAACCCAGCTGCAAAATGGCATCCGTGTATTCACTTATTTTGATCCGATGGCACAACAATCTGCTGAAGCTGCCCTGTTAAAAAGACTGGAAAAGTTGGACCCTGCCATCGAAGGGGCTGTGGTAGCGACTGATTATCAACAAGGCGCCTTAATTGCCATTGTGGGTGGCCGCCAAACGCAATTTGCCGGTTACAACAGGGCGATTTCGGCCAGGCGCCAGATTGGCAGCATTATCAAACCGGTCATTTATCTGACGGCGTTGGCGCAACCGAACCGTTTTCATTTGGGCACAGTATTGCAGGATTCACCGCTGAGTTTAAAAAGTGGTGGCAAAAATTGGCAACCGATGAATTACGACAAGAAATTCCGTGGGCCTGTCAGCTTGTTCCAGTCGCTCAGTGAATCACTCAATATTCCAACTGTGCGGTTAGGTTTACAGTTAGGCTTGCCTGCATTGCAACAAAGCCTGCAACAGCTGGGTTTAGCACGGGAAGTGAAATTACGTCCATCATCACTGCTCGGCGCAGTAGAAATGAGTCCACTGGAAGTGGCGCAAATGTATCAGACTATTGCCAATAAAGGCCAATACCAGCAGTTAGCCGCAATTTCCGCCATCACCGGACAGCTCGGCGAGCCGGTGTATCTGCGTAAAAGCAAGGCAGAACAGCGGGTCAACAGTTCGGCCAGCTATTTATTACAGTTTGCACTGCAACAAGCCACTCAAACCGGCACGGCACAAAGTTTAACGCAGCAATTCCCAAGGCAGCGTTTTGCTGGTAAAACTGGTACTTCCAGCGATTATCGTGACAGTTGGTTCACTGGTTTTGATCATGAGACTGGCCTGACGATTTGGTTAGGCCGCGATGACAACAAAGCAATTGGCTTGACCGGCGGCAGTGGTGCATTGCCGGTTTTTGCAGCATATTTTCAGCAATCCGGCGCTAATTCGTTGTTCAGAGCTGTGCCGGAGAATGTTTATAAACAATTTATCAGTAAAAGCAGCGGGCGCTTTGTCAAAGATTCGTGCGTTAATGTATTGTTATTGCCGGTAATTTCAGTTGAAATGCCCATGCATGAAAATTGTGATTGAGATGTGATAAGGTAAACACGTTATCAGGGAAGTCAGGCGCATTATGTCAACCAAACCAGAACAACACTTAAAAGTCGGTGATTGGTGGTATCTGCCACAGCAAGACAAGTTAGTCAAAATGAATGAAAACGGCGAAGTCACTCAGACTGCCGAATTGGATAATTTATGCCAGAAAGCGATTAATTACTTTATTCTCAATGCTGGAAGACTGATTACGCGTGACGAAATTCTGCAGGATGTCTGGGGCGTCAGGGATGTGTCTGATGGTCGTATTTCCAGAGTGATCCGGGTGCTGAGGGTGGCTTTAGGCGATGACAGCCGCGAGCCTACCTATATTGAGACTATTCCAAAACGTGGTTTCAGATTTATCGCCCCTATTGCCGAAGTAGTGCTGCCTGAGCCAGTTGAATTGGAGTTGCCGGCTGAACCACAGCCAGTCACTGTGCCAAGCCGCAGCCGCACGCCCATATACCGCCAAATCGGCATCGCCGCCGTATTAGTACTGCTGGCCTGTTTCGCTTATCTGATGCTCACCCCAAACCAAAACCCAGACCAAGCCGAAACAGTTCCATTTGTCAGATACGAAGCCATCACCAGCCTGGTGGGGTTGGAGTTTGATCCCGCAGTTTCACCAGATGGTAAATATTTGGCTTTTGTGCATAGCGCTGGTGATTCATTAAAAACTAAGTTGATGCTACAAAACCTTGAGACAAATGAAGTCAAACTGTTGGTTGAACATGAAGGCGGTGTTTTTGGTCCAACCTGGAAGCCTGATGGTTCAGCAATTGCTTATCAAAAAAGTATAGAAAACGTAAATTGCCAAATAAGGAAGTTAGTTTTCTCATCCGACAGAACAGTTAAAAATGACGATTTAATTACCGAATGTGGGATTAAAAGTCCTGCAGGAAGACTAAGTTGGTCTCCTGATGGTGAATTTATTGTTTTTCCAAACGTAACTGACAGCAATTCAAAACTCGTTTTGATGCTGCATCCAATTTCTGGAGGTAAATCGGAACAGTTATCTATCCTTCCCCAGGCTAGTATTGGTGACTATGCAGCAAAATTCTCGAAAAAAGGTAATAAAATAGCCTTTTTAAGATTTGCAGGGAGTTCTATAGTAGAAATTTGGGTTGTTGATTTAGAAACTAGAGCTAGCAAAAAGTTAGTTCAGTTAAAAGGGTTCCCGCCAATGAATATAGATTGGTATAACGATGATAAGGAAATAATATTCCCTACCAGTAACTCGACGATATCGAAAGTTAATGTAGATACATTAAAGGTTGAAGATATCATGCACACTGAAAGTCCGGCTAGTAATCTTTTTGTATCAAATCAAAATAGGATATTTGCTGTTATAGGTAGCTTCAAAAAAACGAGAATTGAAAAACGTAACAATCCTCTTTTTAAACAAGAGGCTGATTTGAGTCGACAATTAGAAATTAAAGAAGTTTTTAAATCGAGTCGAAGTGAAAGTATTGCACAGGTTAATCCTAACCCTGATGGACCGATGGCAGTATATTCAAATCGAAGTGGAATTTTTCAGTTTTGGTTTTATTACCCTAATGGTAAGCAAATACAGGTTAGTAATTTTAAAGATGACTACCTAACCGGCGGCGTTGATTTCTCTCCAAAAGGAGACACTTTGATTGCAAATGTGGGTAATGAGTTGTGGTTATTTGATGCAGTAAATAAGCCTAAAAAGATTTTAGAAAACGATCATACTATCCAAGAACCAAGTTGGAGCTATGACGGAAAGTACGTTAACTACATTAGCCGAAGTAATGGACGCTGGAAGTTATATAGACTAAACATTCAAACGCTTACTTCAGAACATGTCCGTGATGACATTGATTTTTATCGAGAAAGTACTAATGGTAATTACGTTGTATTCAAAGAGAGTTTTAATGAAGAATATAAAGTTAAATATAAAGGAACAGAGCAAGTAGACACTATTAATGTCTTGGATGGCGGCGTCACACATCCTAATTTTGTTCTGAGGAATAGTTATATTTATTTTAGTAGCCGCAAGGATTCAAATAACATTAATCTAATGGCATTCGACTTGAAAACTAAAGAATTAAAAGATACTGGGTTAGTCACGGCGCTAGAGTTGATACGCATTTCTGTCAGTTTAGATGAGCATTATATTTATATGCCTGTTGGGGAATATGGTGATATGGATATAGCTGAGATAAAAAAGTAAATTCACTCAGGTTTTTATAATCTTTTTGTCTTTTTTTCGTTAGGAATGATGCCTTCGGTTGCGTAAAAATTAGATAGATTTCTACTAAAGGAGACTTTCAGATGGTTAAATTAAATTTAAAGGTTCTAGTTGCAATGTTCATTTTATTTCCTTTTTGTGCATTAGCTGATGATGGAAATGTTGATAAAAATAACACTGCACTAGTGCTTGATGAAAAAAACTACTCAACTGAACAGCAAGAGGAATTGTATCGTTTAGAAATGGAAAGGCTAATGCAAGACGAAATGGAAACAGAATTGAAGGCTACACCTTGCTATTTCTATCCATATTGCGGACAGTTTTACCAAAAAGATAATAACAACTGATATTGATTGCTGTGTAAAAGTGACATTGATTGCTTTATAAAAGTTCACATTCTATTTTGATGTGAGCTTTTTTAATCTTTACATTAACTGAAGACATATTTTTTAGTGTCTGGGTTATACAAATGGCGTAATAAGGTCGCTCAAATCGACGCCCGCTCCTTGTCTCAAAGCCTGTTAGCGCTGGATTATTTTCAGCAGAGCCCAGATGGACAATACCATGTCTTTCGGCAGCACAATGCCCAGCCTTATCAGTTGAAGTTTGTTAGCACTGGAGAAGTGCTGGATCTACCGCTACCTTTGGACTCTACTCATTTTCCCTATTTGGTTCTTGCCAAACAGCATCTGTATTTCCTAGATTGGCAGGATGATCAGAATATTTTTATCCAGGCTTTTAATTTAGCCACTAAAAACACGATAAAAACCGGTATCAGAATGACCCATTCCAACTATCATTTTGCCGTTAGTGCGGATGAGCAGTACTTTTATTTACCGACCGGCACTTATGGTGATATGGATATTATGCAGCTACAGCTATCGGATGTGTTGCAACAACAGTTGTTTCATCCAGCTAGCCGGCCTGAATCGACTCACTGATAACCCAACTGAATCAGCGCTGCAGGCGTGTCACTTTGTCCTACCCATTTTCAGCATCAATCATCCACATTTTTAATGTTGGTGGAGGTTGGGCTGATTAGTTGCCGTTGCCGTCGCGACATTTATTTTACTTTGTTTCGCATTGGCTGTTAGCAGTTGATATTGCAGCTTTAATTAGCCTTTAAGTGAAATTAAGGTTAAAAAATGTTCTGAATTTAACCTTTTTGTGCTAATTTTTCACCATTCCGGTGAAGGAGCACTTTTGTATGCATAACAGGGATGGCCGGCTTGCGCTGAAAGTCGGCGACTGGTGGTATATCGCCGAACTCGATAAGCTTGCCAGGCTGGATGAGAGTGGCAATATTGTCGCTACGGCTAATTTTGACTTTCTTTGTCAGAAAACCATTAACTATTTTATCCGCCATCCTGGCCGTTTAGTGCCGCGCGAAGAGTTATTACAGCATGTCTGGGGCCGGCTTGATGTCACCGACAGTTGTATCACCCGGGTGATTCGGGTGATACGTCAGACGTTGGGCGATAACCGGGCTTCGCCTATATATCTGCAAACCATTTCAAAAGTTGGTTACCGGCTGATTGCAACGGTGTCGGAAGATAGGTTGCCAAGTCTGCAGAAGCCAGTGGTGCAACAGCTAAATCAGGCAAAAATGCCGGTGGTCAGCCTGCCGCAGAAAAGGCTCCGGTTGCAGGATGGCTGGTTAACGCCGTTACTGTTGCTGTGTAGTATGGTATTGCTGGTGTTGTTGGTTAATTTTTATGGCGCTGGCTGGCAGCCACAAAAGATGGTCACTTCATTCGCCCGTTATATGCAACTGACGGAATTAGCCGGTAGCGAGTTTGATCCTGCGTTGTCACCAGATGGCTTATGGCTCGCTTATATCCATCGGGATAAATACGAGCAACATGCCAGTCTGATGCTCAAACATCTGGCATCGGGCGAAAACAGACTGTTGTTTCGTCAGCGGCCGGCATTGGCCAGTCCGGTCTGGAGTCCGGATGGGCGCTCATTGCTCTATCTGGCAGCGACTGAAACCGCCGCCGAACTATATCAAATACAATTTGATATTGCGTTGCAGCCACTTCAGACCAAACGGCTATTTACCCTGACGGCCGACTCAACTTTAGGCCACCTGAGCTGGTCCGCCGATGGTCAGTGGTTGGTGTATCCGCAGCGTGGCCATGATCAGCATGGCAATAGTTTATGGCTGTATCATTTTAACAGTGGCAGTCGTGAACAAATTACCTTGCTACCGCCAACAGCACTACGTGACAGTTCGGCGGTATTTTCTGCCGATGGCAGTCAGCTGGCTTTTATCCGCCATTATCATCATCACAGTGCAGAAATTTGGTTGTTGGATCTGGCCAGCCGTTCCAGTCAGTATCTGCATAGTATAGAGGGGGAAACACCGCTGCATATCAGTTGGTTACCACAGGATCAACTGTTGTTAATGAACCGCAGCGATCGCAGTTTAGTGGCTATTGATGCCGCCACCGGCCAGGCGAATTTTCAATTAACCACTGATCTAAAAACACAGGCCGTCAGGGTCAGTCCCTTGGGTCATGTCATGGCGGTGATTGGCGAACTTTGGGATTACAAGGTTGAACAGCGACAAAATCCGTTATTTGCGCCAGTTCATCCAACAGTTGCGGTGCAGGCTGAGCCTGTGTTTCATTCCAGTCGTAGTGTTTTGGCAGTACAACCTAACCCTCAGTCAAGCGGGCCTGTCGCAGTGTTTACCGAACGTTCCGGTCGCCGTCAACTCTGGTTTTACTACCCGGATGGCCGCCAGTTGCAGGTCAGTGATTTTATGCTGGATCATCAGGTGCAAGCACTGGCGTTTTCACCGGATGGCGAGCAACTTGTTGCTGCGCTTGGCGATCAAATTTGGTTATTCAGCGCCACGGCAGCACCGCAACGGGTTTCCCGGACCAACCAGAGTGGTTGGCAACCGAGCTGGAGTCGGGACGGACAATATATTCATTTTATGACGGTCGAGCGTGGCCGCCATCAGGTGATCAAAGCCAATGCCCGGAGTTTGAACCAAACAGAGCTCGACACCTACACCTATTATCAGCAAAGTCCGGATGGCGAATATTTGCTGTATCGAACGCAAACGAGCGAGGCTTTCCGATTGAAGTTTTTACGCACTGAGCAGGAGCGGGTGCTTCCCATTATTGTGAAGGCGGGAATTTTGCCCGATTTTGTGCTAGCGAGGGATCATCTGTATTTTACGGATAAAAAAGATCAACATCATTTTTTAATCAAAGCATTACATTTGACAAGCAATCAAATCACCAGCACCGGGCTTACCATCAAACAGGCGCAGAGGCGTTTTAGTCTGAGTACAGACGAACGCCATTTTTACATACCCGCCGCTACTTTGGGGGAATTGGATATTGCACAACTACAGTTATCAGAATCCCTACGCGGTCAATTGTTCACCGCAGGCAGGACCGCTATTGCTATTCCGTAATTGCGAGTCGCATTCTTTTACAGAATTAATCTAAGCAAGGTCGCCACAACTCATTAAATAATAAAAGCTTTCATGTATACTCCCCGCTGATATAGTCACGGGGAGGGCATGCATGCATTATGTCGAACCTTTAATTGGTATCGTAAACTGGCGTTATGATAGGGCTACAGGCAGATTGTCGCTGACAGATGACAGCGCCGTGATCCATAAGCTCGAACCCAGATTACACCATTTATTGAATTATTTTTTGCAACACCCGAATCAGATTATCTCCAAAGATCAATTGATGGATGATGTCTGGCCTGAGGGGGAGGGCACAGATGCTGCAGTGATGCGGGCAGTTGCCAGCTTGCGTAAAATTCTGCAACCCGGGCTGGATAATCAAGCCTGCATCGAAACTTTATCAAAACGTGGTTATCGCTGGTTACTACCATTAACTGAATTGCCACTGCACAAGACCGAAAAAGTATCCCTACAATTACCCGCTGAAGAGCAATGCGTTACTTTTCCGCAGCCAGTGGAACAAAAAAACAGCAAAGCTGTTGCGCTACCAAAGGCACCTGCCCAATCACAAAGCACCAGTCAGGATATGCCGCGCACATCAGGTTTCTCCCGCCATTGGCTTGCTTGCTTGGCCACATTACTGCTGCTGGGGTTGCTGTTGAGTATCTGGCTGTCGCCGGACACCGAAAAACCGACCGATATTTACAGTCAGCAACTGACCATCAGTGCGCTGGCAGGCAATGAAGTATCGCCTTTACTGACTGCTGACCAGCAACATTTATTTTATCATTATCAGTTGCCGCCACAGCAGAAATGGCGTTGGCTACAACACGATTTGAGCAATAATAAACAGCAAAGCGCCAGCCAGACTTTTGATCAACTGGGGCAGGCGGTTTGGCTGGACTCCGCGCATCTTTTGTTTCAGGCGCAGGTGCAGCAACAATGTCATTTTTACCTGCAGGTCGCTGCTGAATTGACCACAGCAGCGAAACAGGTTTTCCCTTGTCAACAGCTAGTCCGGCATGGCTTGGTCAAATGGCAGCATGATTTATTTTGGCTGGCGCAGGCCGCAGATGAAAGTATTCAGCTTTGGCAACGTCCGGCTGGTGAATTTAGTCAGGCAGGCAGTAGCAAGGCGAAATTAACTTATCAGTTTGCACCGGGTTATCGCCGGGCCTTGCAGTTAATTGCGCACCAACAACATTTATATCTGTTGCTGGAAAAAGATTTTGCACAAACCAGTTTGTTTCAGCTGGATCCAACCGATGCTGAATTAACCTGGCTGCAAGATTTTAATCTGCAGATTACTCACCTGGCCGGTTGGCAAGGGGATGCATTGTTACTGGCAACAGCACAAGGCCCGCTGCTCTATGATCTGAGGCGCTCTGAGTTAACTCGTCTCAATACAGCACAAGGACTTTATACTGAACTTTATCCGCAACCACAGAATATTCTGGCGATTTCGTTGTTGGATGGTTCTGCCGATATCTTACCGGTGAAAACAACGGCGGCCGAAGCGCCCTCGAACCTGTCACAATGGTTAAACAGCAATAAAAATGAATACCAGTTGGCGACGATGCCGGCTTCAACTGAGGCACAACTGCCGGCCAGACTGGCATTTGTGTCAGAGCGCAGTGGCATGCCACAAATCTGGTTACAGCAGCAGGACAAATTGCAGCAATTAACCAGTTTGACCAAGCCAATGCGGATTAGCCAGTTACTATGGCATCAACAAAAATTGTATGCCTTGCTGGACGCCGTGTTGTCCGAAATCAGTCTGGCAGACGGTACTGTGACGGCTTTAGCCGTCGGTCAGCCAAGCAGATTAGTGTCATGCCAGCAGCAATTATACTGGACTGCCTGGTCTGCCGGAGGCTGGCAGTTATTCCGGCTGGATCAGGCGCAACAGCCTGAGAAAATACGTGAAAATGTGGTAGATGCGCGTTGCGGGCCGGATGGGCAGTTAGTGTTGTTGCCTTTTGGCAGCGCTGATTTAGAGTTGTGGCGACCAGGTTCTGACCAGACAACAACTTTAGCTGTGCAACTGAAATGGCGGCAGCAAGGTGCAGATAGCTGGTTAACCACTGCCGCCGGTTTATACTGGCTGCAACAACAGCAGTTATGGTTTTTAGCCTGGGGCCAACAACAAGCTGAGCCTGTGAAGACCGCGCCGTCTTTTGTTGCGGATGAAATTTATCGCGGTGTCGAAGCTGAGCAGATTTTTTTTCAGAAAGTCAACGAGTTACAAGCGGATGTTATTTGGTTAAATCCACCGGCCTGAGCCATGGCGCAGACCGGTGTCACCAGCAGATTAACGCTGTTTCATTGTGGCAAAAGCCTGATCGGCAGCCGCAATAGTTGCTGCCAGATCAGCGTCGCTGTGTGCCAGGCTTAAGAAACCCGCTTCATAAGCAGAAGGGGCCAGATACACGCCTTGTTGCAACATCAGATGGAAGAATTGTTTAAAGGCTTCGATATCGCAGCGGGTGGCTTCGGCGTAGCTGCTGACTTTTGGCTGATCGGTAAAGAACAAACCAAACATAGCTCCCACCTGATTGACACAGAAAGGGATCTGATGCTTGGCTGCTGCAGCGCTCAGTCCAGCCAGCAATTGACTGGTTTTGGCAGTTAAAGCTTCATACACACCAGGCTGACGGATAGCGGTTAAAGCCGCCAGACCAGCTGCCATCGCGATTGGGTTACCAGATAGCGTGCCCGCCTGATAAACCGGGCCTAGCGGTGCAATATGCTGCATAATGGCTTTTTTACCGCCAAAAGCGCCGACCGGCATGCCACCACCAATGATTTTACCCAAGGTGGTTAAATCCGGTGTCACGCCGTAATAAGCCTGAGCACCACCTAAGGCGACCCGGAAACCCGTCATCACTTCGTCAAAAATCAGCACAGCACCATATTGATCGCAGATCTCACGTAAACCCTGCAGGTAACCTGGATTCGGCGGGATACAGTTCATATTGCCAGCGACAGGTTCGACGATCACACAAGCAATGTCCTGGCCTTTTTCGGCAAATAAGGCCGCCAGTTGCGGTAGATTATTAAATTCACAAGTGAGGGTATATTTGGCAAAGTCAGCCGGCACACCTGGTGAATTTGGCACGCCCATGGTTAAAGCACCTGAACCGGCTTTGACCAGTAAAGAATCAGCATGACCGTGGTAACAACCTTCAAATTTAACAATGGTATCGCGGCCGGTGTAACCCCGTGCCAGCCGGATCGCACTCATGGTTGCTTCAGTGCCAGAACTGACCATCCGCACCATTTCCATCGATGGCATAATCGAGGTCACTAATTCGGCCATATCAATTTCAGCCGGGCAGGGCGCGCCAAAGCTTAAGCCTTTTTCGGCTGCTTTGATCACCGCTTCGCGAATGGCCGGATGATTATGCCCCAATAACATCGGACCCCAGGACCCGATGTAGTCGATGTAACGCTGGCCGTCGACATCATAGATGTAAGCCCCGTCAGCCCGTTCAATAAACACCGGCGTGCCGCCAACATGTTTAAAAGCCCGAACCGGTGAATTGACGCCGCCAGGAATAGTCTGTTGGGCCCGGTTAAAAAGTTGTTCAGATAAAGTGGTCATTAGTTAGATTCCTGCAAACTCAGGCGCAATAACAAAGCACCTGAGGGATAAAAACAGATTCGGCCCTTGCTAAGCCCGGGCTTTAGCCTTTATTTGAATACCAAGGCACTTCACGTTCATAGTGACTCAGCTGGTTTTCGACCCCCAGAGTCAGCGCAAACAGCGCCATTCTGACCAGCACGCCATTATCCGCCTGACGGAAAATGGCCAGATTCGGATTTAAGTTCAGATCATTGTCAAGTTCATTTGCTTCCATACGCGAGTCGCGTGGCAACGGATGCATAATCACGGTGTTCGATTTACAGTGCTGGGTATAAATCTGCTGATTTAACCGAAACTTACCGCGATACTTGTTGGCTTCATCCTGCGATGGAAAACGTTCTTCCTGAATACGGGTCTGATACACGATATCGGCATTAATATTGCCTGCCAGTTGATCCGTGATAGTGACCCGATGACCGGCATTTTCAATGGCAGCGATAATTTCATCCGGCATGGCCAGTTCATTCGGCGCAATCAGGGTGAATTTAATATTTTTGTACAAGGTCAGTAATTTTGATAACGAGTGCACTGTGCGGCCAAATTTTAGGTCGCCGATCATCGCAATGTGCATGCCATCAATACTCTGCGCCGACGCTGCCAGTTCACGTTCGATGGTAAATAAATCCAGCAACGCCTGAGTTGGATGTTCATTGGCACCGTCACCGCCGTTCAGCACAGGGACCCGGCTGCCTTCGGCAAATTCGGCCACTGAACCAGCTTGTGGGTGGCGCATGGCAATCACATCACTGTAGCTGCTGATGACGCGGGCGGTATCAAACAAAGACTCGCCTTTGGATAACGCGGAAGACTGCATGCCGGTGGTTTCCCGTACTTCACCACCGAGCAGGTTAAAAGCACAGCCAAAGCTCACACGGGTTCTGGTACTGGGTTCAAAAAACAAATTGCCCAGAATCGCCCCTTCCAGCACCGTGGTGCGTTTTTTACGGTAAGCATAAGGTTCCATGCTTTGGGCAATCTGGAAAATATGCCGGATACTGTCGCGATCGAATTGTTTCACCGAAAGGATATGTTCGCCTTTGAAGCTCATCATGCGTGCCTATTGCTTGGAGTGACAGAAAGCGGCCACAGGCCGCTGAACTGGCGCGCAGTATAGCAAAGTCAGCGGCTGAATACGAACTGCATCAGACAGGTTTGACGACCGCGAGCAGAATGATGGCAAACATAACCAGTACAGGTAACTCGTTAAAAATACGGAAAAATTTCGGGCTTTTCTGATTTCTGTTGTGTTTAAAATCGGCCAGCAGTTTAAAACAATAACCGTGGTAGATGTACAACAAAGCCACCAGTAACAACTTATAGTGCAGCCAACTGCTGGCTTTGAACCAAACGGCGCCGTAACTGTGGATCAACAACAGTCCAAACAACAAAGTTAACAAAGCAAAAGGTGTGACAAAAAACAGCAAACGCCGTTCCATGATTTTAAACTGGGCATCCACCTCGGCCGACTGGTTGGCAGCGTGGTAGACAAATAGCCGCGGCAAATAAAAAATCCCAGCAAACCAAGCCACCATAAAACCGATATGCAAGGCTTTATATAGCAAAATTGAAGTCATCGTTATTCCTGTTTAAAGTAAGTTATTTTGCCGCATCAGCAAGGTCCGGACTTGTTCCCAACTTACCAGCCCCAGTGGCTGATCGGCGTGTTCATCGTCATAAATCAACACCGCGCCTTCGCGTTGATCGCCAAGCTCGGCAAAAACTTCCGCCATTGTGACCTGATGACTAAGCGCTGCTACCGCGGAAAATTTCAGCATGCTTTGTTCGGTCATCGACATTTCCAAATCATAACTGGCCAACTGATAATGCTGATCAACGGCATAGCTGCGCTTGATCAGCAGCAGTTGCTGCGGTTTTAAAGCATCCAGCGCTTGGATCACCTGCGCGTCAGTCGGGTTTTCCAGTATCTGATAATCCTGTTGCAGCATAGCCAGCACGCCAACTTTTTGCAGTACATCATCAGCCGGCGCCAATTTATAGGGTAATTGCATAAAATCAAGCTGTTGCAGGAAAATAGACTTGGTCTGAAAAAACTGTACTGCGGTGACATAAGACACTGTGATCACCAGCATTGCCGGCACTATTAAATCCGGGTTGGCGGCCAGTTCAGTGACAGCCACCAAGGCTGCCAACGGCGCATGTAATGTCGCTGCCATCATGCCGGCCATGCCCAGCACTGCATAGGTCCCGGCCGCGCTGGAATCCCCCAATAACAACGAAGGAATAAAAGCCAGCAGGGTGCCCATCACAATCCCAATCCCAAACACCGGACCGACAATACCGCCAGGCACGCCGAGCCCAAGCGCGGCGACCGTCAGCAGAATTTTGGCAATAAAAATGGCAAACAGCAGCAGCAATTCATTTGGGACTGTCACCGCATAATGGATTGCCCCGGTTTCAGCACCAAGCGCTTGCGGCACCAGATAGCCAATACCCGCAGTCAGCACTGCCGCCAGTGTCAGCCGTAATGACAAATGCCAATTGCGGAAGGTTTTCATGGTTTTCATCAGGCTCTGATTAAAAAATGTCGCCACCACGCCCATAGCGATGCCACAGAGTACCAGATAAGGTAAATGCCAATTCGACAGCGAGATCATCTGAATGCTGGTCAGTTCGTTACCGACACCAAACACGGTTCTGGTGGCAACGGCACCTGCCATTGAGGCCAGCATCACCGGTACAAATACATGGATGCGGTATTCGCGTAGCACCACTTCCATCACAAAAATCACTGCTGCCAGTGGCGTGTTAAAAGAAGCGGAAATACCGGCGGCAATACCACAGCCGGCCAAAATACGGATACTGTTGTAGGGTAAGCGTAAATAACTGCCCAAGCTACTGGCGCCAAAGGCGCCTAAATGGACCGAAGGTCCCTCACGGCCCACCGAAAAACCAGCGGCAAGTGCGGCAATACCGCCCAAAAATTGGTGCAGGGTATTGCGCCAGGGCATCATGCCATACTTCACTTTAATCCGGTGAATCACAAAAGGAATACCAAGCCGGTAATGTTTTAACCCAATCACCAATCCGAGTAACATAATAAAAGCCGCGGCAAAAAGCGGGAGCAAAGCACGTTCCGGCGCCGGTAATGTGGTAAAGTCGTCATAGTGTTGCAGGTAAAATGCCTGTAACCCCATGATACTCAGTCGGAACAGAATGATCAGTGCCGCGGCGATCAGCCCCCCCGCGAGTCCCAGCAGGCATAGTTGTAATGATGTGACAGGCAGTGCCAGCCGACGTCGTAGCGGTGGCAGCCATAAGCGCCAGGATTTCATACTCAGTTACCGGCTTTTCAGATGATGTAACTAACATAACATTTTGAGTCTTTTGATGAAACTTGCACAGATAAAACTTCTGCTCTGGCCGTGGCGAATGCAACTTGGAGTGGTGTTGTTGTTGCTGGTGTTGGCAGTGCTGGCTGGTTATCGCTTCGGCAACTGGTCTTTATTCCAGCAACAGCAGCAACTCAGAGCCCAATTGCAGCAATTGCAAAGCGCGCTGGAACAGTCAGAACGCTTGTTGGCTGAGCAACGTAAGCAAACGGATTATCTGACGGCTGAGCTGGCGGTAGAAAAAAGTACGGTGGCGCTGCAACAACAGGATTTAAAAGCCGAGCAGCAAAAGTTGTTTGATACCCGCAAAGAACTGGCGTTTTATCAGAAAATTATTTCGCCGGATCTACAGGCGAACAGCCTGATCATTGATAGTTTTGTCATCACGCCAGCGGCTGCCGCCGGTCGTTTTCGTTTTAATCTGGTGTTGATCGAGCAAGATAAACAAAAAAACTTTGCCAAAGGGCAAATCAGTATGAATATCAGTGGTACTCAACAGGGGAAAGCCAAAAGCTATGACCTGTTGCAGCTGGCGGGCTACAGCAAAGCCGATCGGCGTTTTAGCTTTAAGCATTTCCAGATTTTTGAACAGGAATTTGCCTTGCCGTCCGACTTTGTGCCCAAACAAGTCGATGTCACTATCCTGGTTCCTGCCAGTCGTGGGAACAAAGCAGCCAAAGTCAGCAAAACGCTGGTATGGCAGGATGGGGTGGCTGGGGAAATACTTGAATAAATTAGTCAGGTATTAGATAATTCGCGCCAGTTTTTTAGTTGAGGTCACACTATGTCTGAAGTTCAGGTTCCGATTCAGTTTACGGATGCGGCCGCCAATAAAGTGCTTTCGCTGATCCAGGAAGAAGAAAATCCGGCTTTAAAATTACGGGTCTATGTCACAGGTGGCGGCTGCTCAGGTTTTCAATACGGTTTTACCTTTGATGAAAAGGTCAATGACGGTGATCTGACCATTGATAAAAACGGCGTCACTATGGTGGTTGATCCAATGAGTCTGCAGTACCTGCTGGGTGGTGTAGTGGATTATACCGAAGGATTGCAGGGGAGTCGTTTTCTGGTGCAGAATCCGAATGCGACGACAACTTGCGGTTGTGGTTCCAGTTTCTCAGTCTGACTTTGAGGTCCAGCTCCGGTTTATCTGCGATGGTAACTGGTCTGGACTGTGTTTTTTTCTGCAATGTTCCGATTTTCCGGATAGTCAAATCTTCTTGTTCGCGTTAAAGTTACATTTAATAACATAAAAGTAACATGATGCGGCAATTGTAGGTAATTGTTCCCGTCTTTGTGCCTCAGGTTTTGCGCTACTTTGAATGTTTAAAATTTTTTATCCAATAAAATCAGTTGGATGCTTTCAAAGTGGTAGATTGAATACAATTTTTAACGGTTGTAACTATACGCTCGTCGCATCCTATGGTTTAATTAACTGATATTTATTGCTTATTGGGACACCAATAAGGTTTGGATTTGATTTGGCAGGAAGTGTTTGACATAAAAAAAGGCGTTCAACGCTGGGAGAAGAAAACGTTATGAAAGGTACGAAAAGCGTCATCTCTGACGAAAATAAAAGACTGTGTTTATGGTTAAAGCGGCAAAGGCAGGATAAAGGCCACACCATGCGCAGTTTGTCTGAAGTATTGGGAACTCCACATTCATTCATTGGAAAAGTAGAAAACCAGGAACGCAGATTGGATGTTGTTGAGTTTGTTCGGTATTGTCAGGCATTGGAAGTTGACCCAGCGGACGGATTAAAGCAGGTGCTGAGCCAATAATGATTTGGTCTTGGTAAATGACAACAAAGCCGCTTGATTGCGGCTTTGTTGTTTTTGCACGACTTAGCAAGCTCAGTTGATCACTCTGACCGAAACTTATGCCGGCTTACTGCGGCTGGCAGTGGCTACTCAGCAGCATTGCGCTGTTGGCGCTTTAACTGCCGGACGATAAACCATAACAACAATAATCCAGGGATCACCATCAAAGAGGTCAGCACAAAAAATAGCGCCCAGTTGCCGTCCAGTGCATCGACCAGACTACCGGCAAAAGAAGCCATTGAGGTGCGGGCAAAATTACCGATAGAGGCCAGTAAGGCGTATTGAGTGGCAGAAAATGCCACGCCGGTAAAGCTGGTCAGGAAAGCCACAAAGGCTACAATCGAAAAAGCCGTGGTAAAATTATCGAGCAGGATAGTCCAAAGCAGTAATTGTTCATCCGGTCCCACCAGGGCAATCCAGGCGAACATCAGATTACTCGCAGCCATGGTCACGCCCCCCAACACCAGACCTTTGATCACACCAAAACGCACATTCAGCAAACTGCCCAATAAGGTGAACACCATAGTGGCGCCCCAGCCAATCAACTTGGAATATTCGGCGATTTGTTCATTGGAAAAGCCTACTTCACGGTAAAATTGAATCGACATCCTGCCGAGCAGCGCTTCGCCCAGTTTAAAGATCAGAATAAAAGCAATCAGCGAGCATGACAGCAGCATGCCATTACGCCGGAAAAATTCGGCAAATGGCTCAATGACGGTCACACTAAGCCAGAGCAGGGCAGGATGCTGGATTTTCTGCTGATAACGCGCCGCAGCCTTTTGCTGCAGCAAATCGCGATGACTGACAGGTTCAGTGATAAATAAACTGACCAAAGCCAACGCCATTAAAATCAATGCCATACCAAGATAAACTTGCGGCCAGCCATGGCTGTCGGCGTAGTGGAAAGCGTAAAAACCAGGCAGCGAATAACCAGTCCACCAGCCAGCAACGCTCATGGCAGCGGCAGCTGGCAATCGCGCTGCGTTATCGCCGATGATATCGATGCGGTAACCATCAATTGCAATATCCATAGTGGCGGCGGCGGCGGCGATGCATAACGCCAGTAATGAAGTCCAAATCAAACTGTAAGCCGGATTGGTGTTGGCAATCGCAATAGTGGCTAGCACGATAAACAGCTGCATCAGTAAGATCCAGCTGCGTCTTTGCCCCAATAACCGATAAAGCCAGCCTAACTTGACTCTGTCTACCAAAGGCGCCCATAAGAAATTAATGGCGTATACCGCAGTCACAGAGCCAAAAAAACCGATGGTGGCTCTGGACAGATTGGCATCTTTTAGCCAGCCACTCATGGCAGAGCCAATCAGCACCCAGGGAAAACCAGATGAGCAACCGAGCAGGAAGATAAATAATAATCGGCGGTCACGGTATTGCGCTAAGGCGGCGAAAAAACCCGGCTGGGTAGTAGCAGATCCGGACATGCAGTCATAACTCCAGCACTAAGGCTTATAAAGCTGGCACCTTAACAAAGTGCTGTTGCTGAAGAAAGAGGGCGAGACTGAAATGTCGCATTTGAAGGCAAAAATGCTGTGTTGACAGTTGGTTGGATGCTGTGTGGTTAAGGACGGATGCCAATACACTCAAATGGGATATCGGCTTTACCCTGCAGAAAACCGACGCAGTACTGCAATCTTTTACGCAGCAGCCGGTCTTGCTTTAATTCGGTTTCAGACCAGTATTCCAGTTGATGCAATAAATGCCAGAACACCTGCTCCTGTCGGTTGGCTGGGGTGTGATTCAGGATCTGCAACTGTGACCATTCTTCCAGCGTGTCCCAGATAAACAGATGAATTTCACGGTGCGGCAATTGCCCGCGCAAATAACGAGACACATAAAAAACCAGCTGTTGCGATTTGTCGATAAAAAACTGCTCTAACATAACCGGCCCCAACCAAGGCAAAATGCTTGAGTTATATCTCATTCTGCCGGAGCAGAATCTATGGCAGTTGCAGGGTTCACTTATTGAACCCTGCAGGCGTTTAGGGGAAGTATAGCGGGGATTATTTATCCTGAGTCCATCAGCGGCAGTTTCAGGCAAAAATTGCTGTCAACATGACTGTCGATTCAACGGCAGTGCCAATTTATTTCGCAGGTAACAAAATGGCGCGGATCAGTACCAGCGGCTGCTTTGGTACATTTTCCCAGCCCAGTTTTTCTTCATAACCCGTTTCTAACGCTTTAATTTTATCAAATACTTCCATGCCTTCGACTACAGTACCAAACACGGCATAACCCCAGTCTTTGCCCGGATCCAAGCTTGGATTGTCATTCAGATTAATAAAAAACTGACTGGTTGCACTATGCGGATCCGTTTGCCTTGCCATTGAAATGGTATAAAGCCGGTTTTTCAGGCCATTGCCGGATTCATTATGGATCATTGCAAAGCTTTTCAGTGGCTTGTATTCGCGATCATAACCACCGCCCTGTAACACAAACTCAGGTTCCAGCCGGTGGAACAAGCTGCCGTCATAGACTTTTTTATCGACATAGGTCAGAAAATTGTTCACTGTCAGCGCAGCTCTGGTTCTGTCCAACTCAACCACGATATGACCGGCTGTTGTTTCCAGCCGGACCCTTGGGAAAAAGTTATCTTTTTGCAAATACTGGCCGTTGGCCAGGCTACTGGTCGAAACCAGCAGTAACAACAGGGCATAGATAAATTTCATCAGTTAATTCCTCAGGAAATCTTGCCAGCTCTGATCGCGCAGTAAGTTGGCGATCACTTGTTCCGTTAACACCCGCAGTTCGCGCTCTGCAACGGCAGTATCCAGTTTAAATGGCCCGGAAAAACTGCTTTTACCGCTGTAGCTTTTGTTAAAAGAACCTGCATCCCGCTCAATCTGAATGCTCAGTTCAACATTGTTTTTCACAATGTGTTCCACAGTACGTAGTTCAGCATTGGCTTCCAGTTGATTAATCTGCACTGTAACGACCACAGGTTCAGCGTCAGACAAACGGGCGCCCTGGCTGGTAAATGCCGAGGCCAGCGCCTGTTGTAATTGCTGTGGCAAGTCATTGCTGGTTGGATAAGCATTCACTTTATCACCATCGCGCATCACCAGTGTGCCGTTGGTCGGTCTGTTATCCTGCACAGTTAACCTAAAAGCGACATTACTCAGCTGATTGGTCTGATTCCAGAATACTTGAGGGGCCACAATAAAAGATGGCACCGGATTGCTGCAAGCTGCCAGAGTCAGCATGGAGGCTAGGAGTAAACGACGCATATTCAGTTCCTTTTTATCGCTTCTAAGATGGTAAATTTTGCATTACTGGCCACATGAATACAACCGCCAAACAACCGCGCCAGTTTTTCACTGTAACCTAAATGCCGGTTGGCGACGATACGCAATCTGCCGTGTTTTTTCAGTACCCGCCTCGCATCACTGAACATTTGCCAGGCAATATGATCGGTGATGGCATTTTGCTGGTGAAAGGGTGGGTTACAAATCACCACATCAGCACTGCTATCGGCCTGGCTGGCCAGACAGTCATCGATGATAAATTCGGCTTGTTGTACTAATGCCGGAAAGTTAGCGGCCAGTGTCAGTCTGGCGGACTCAATAGCCATATAAGATTCATCGGTGCCGACCAGTTGCAGTTCTGGTTGTTGTTGCAGCATCCGGATACCCAATACGCCGTTACCACAACCCAAATCAATCACGCGCTGACCCGGGGCGCAGCGCGGCAGATGTTGCAGTAAAAAACGGGCTCCTATATCTAAGCCATCGCGAGAAAATACATTAGCATGATTGATCATCAACAGCTGTTCGGCACTGTCTTGCCAGCGCAATGGAAACTCCGGGGTGGTGGCTACCGCTTGTTGCGGATCGATGTGGCAGCGAATAATCCGACATTTTCGAACGGTCAGAGATGCTTCAACCGGCCCCAACTCCTGACGGAATATATTCAGCAGATTCTGGCTGATATCCTTGGCTTTAGCCGCAGCAATGATTTGGCAGTCTGGCGGCAATTGTTGTTTCAACTGTCGAAGCTGATAGCGTAAAAAGCTATGGTTATTGGGTAATTTCAGCAGTACCAAACAGGCTGCAGGCAAAACATCCAGGCTGCTCAGTTGAGTTAACTGCTGGATATCCAGTTGGTTCTGCTGGAAATTATACCGGGTTGCCAGTTGGCTGATGTAGGAATCCGACACCTGAACCGGTTGATAACTGGCCAAGGCAGCTGCCAGTGCACCAAACTGGTCATTGAGCAGTAATAGAGTTGCAGGCCCAGCTTGTAGCAGTGGCAATGCGGTTTCTACTAACAACTCGTCAGCGGCATCCCAGGCCTGTAAACTACGATTTTTTTGCTCTGGCGGAAATCGATCGAGTGTCAGTGACTGACCTGCGATCACACATGAAAGGCTCATAGTTTGATGATCATCTGCAAAGAAGGGGGCTATTTTGCCAGATCTGCAGCTTAGCGACAACCAAAGGCAGCAGGCCCGTCACTGCCAACACTTTTTATTACCGGATGCAGAGTTATGGTTGTGGCGGCAGTGGTTGCCGCCTGCCCAGAGCCAGCCGATATTTCAGCAGCTCATGACGACGATGCCATGGCAGCAGCCACAGATCCGGATGTTTGGCAATGCGGTGCAGATCCCACGTCAGCAAGTCTGGATGGGGGATCCGCATTGCAGTTATCGTTATTCTGGCGTGTTGTTTCAGCCCGAGCCATGGCAGCCACTACTGCAGAAGATCACGGCCTGGGTCAATCGGCAACTGAACCGGCAGTTTAATGCTGTGCTGCTGAATTTATACCGGCAGGGGGATGAACATATGGGCTGGCACAGTGACGACGAACCTGAACTCGGGGCTGCACCTGAAATCGCCTCCTTGAGTCTGGGGCAAAGCAGACGCTTTGATTTACGCCATCAATCAGAGGGGCATCAATTGAATTTAACCTTAGCTGACGGCGATTTATTGCTGATGACAGGGGCCTGTCAGCAACACTGGCAGCATCGGCTACCCAAACAAGCAAAAGCAGATTCAGCCAGAATTAATCTGACTTTTCGTTCTATAGCAAAGCGGCTTTAGAGTGTCTAAGCCGCTTTGGCAAGGGTTATCGGATATCTTTTTTTGCAATAAAACAGTTGCTGACAAGCCAGTGCGACCGCACTACAGTAGAGAATGAATACGAACAGAAGGAACAGGCATTATGTTAATCCATACCTCGATCGAGCAGAAACTGTTAACAGCCTTCGACCCCGTGTTCCTGGACGTGATTGATGAAAGTCACATGCACAGTGTGGCACCAGGGGTTGAATCACACTTTAAAGTGGTCATTGTGACGCCCGCTTTTGATGGTATGCGCTTGCTGCAGCGGCACCGCGCCGTCAATGCAATTGTTGCTACCGAGCTGGCGGAGAAAATTCATGCGCTGGCACTGCACACTTACACTCCGGGTGAGTGGTATGAATATTATGCGGAGAAACCACCCGCTTCACCAAAATGTTTTGGCGGTTCCAAACGGGAGAAAACGCCAACCGAATAAACGCACTATCTGGCCTGTTGCGGTGTCAGTAACGGGCCATTCTTGTTGCTTGCTCAAGCGCTTTTGTCATCGACCACTGTTTTCCTGTGCTGATCAGACCTGTTTGCTGTGTTAAAGTTTTACACTAACGGCAATTTTAACCAACAACAGGTTCTTATTTATGGTTATTCAACCGAAAATCCGTGGTTTTATCTGTACTAATGCGCATCCGGTCGGCTGTGCCGAACATGTGCAAGAACAAATCCAATACGTGAAAACGCACGGTCAAGTCAACAATGGACCAAAAAATGTACTGGTCATCGGCGCATCAACCGGCTATGGCCTGGCGTCGCGGATCACGGCCGCTTTTGGCTCAGGCGCCAATACCTTAGGTATTTTCTTTGAAAAAGAAGCGACCGAAGGTAAAACCGGTTCGGCCGGCTGGTATAACACTGCTGCTTTTGAGCAAGCCGCCAATGCGGAAGGTTTGTGGAATAAACACCTTAATGGTGATGCCTTTACCGATGAATTAAAAGCGCAGGCAATTGAGTTGATCCAGCGCGAAATGGGCAAAATTGACCTGGTGGTCTATAGCCTGGCGGCACCACGGCGCAAAGATCCGGTCAGTGGCGAGATTTACAGCTCAGTGTTAAAGCCAATTGGTCAGGCGTACACAGCCAAAACCCTGAACACCAGTAAACGTGAAATTGAAAGTGTCTCGGTTGAACCTGCCAATGATGACGAAATTTTTAATACCGTCAAAGTGATGGGTGGGGAAGATTGGGAACGCTGGCTGGACCAACTGCATGCTGCCGGTGTGCTGGCAGAAAACGTGCAAACAGTTGCTTATACCTATATCGGTAAAGAACTGACCTGGCCAATTTATGGCAAGGCCACTATTGGTCGCGCCAAAGAAGATTTAGACCGCGCTGCGACTGCTATTACCAATAAACTGCAAAGCCAACAAGGTCATGCTTATGTTGCTTCGTTAAAAGCGTTAGTGACCCAAGCCAGTTCAGCTATTCCTATTATGCCGCTTTATATCTCCTTGCTGTACCGGGTGATGAAAGAAGAGGGCAGCCACGAAGGTTGCATCGAACAAATTTATGGTTTGTTCCAACAGTGTCTATATAACCCGGCGCGTCAGTTAGATGAAGCGGGTCGGCTGCGGATGGATGGCAAAGAGCTGGCCGGCCATATTCAGAGCAAAGTGACCGCCTTATGGCAACAGGTTGAAACGGCTAACATTGATGAGCTGACTGACTACAAAGGTTACCATCAGGAGTTTTTGCGGTTATTTGGCTTCGGTTATAGCCATGTTGACTACAATGCAGATGTATCTCCGATGGTCAGTCTGGCAAATTTAGCTTAAGATACTGCGCCGCCGAACAGGCGGCTTTTGTTTGCGCAAGTGGGTAATAACTTAATCAAATAACAGTAAATCTGGCGCTGTGACTGGTTGTAAAGAAGAAATCAGACTGATTTTCGGCTTTCTCAGGCAAAAAAATCAATCTTGACTACACTTGGCTTCAGTCCGTTCGTCAGCGACAGAATTTTGTTATTTATCATAGCTGGCCTGTGGGTTTAATGCTAAAATCCGCCGCTATGTACGTGTATCTGGTGAAATTAGGTTGCGATTCAGCCCGATTTCGCCAGGTGCGCTGCCAGGTGAGCAGCTGAAAAACCAGGCCCTGTTTCTTCCCGTTAAAGTAGTGCAAGTACGTATGATTAAAATCAAAAAAGGATTGGACATTCCCCTTTCGGGCAGTCCTAAACAAGTGATTCATGACGGTCCTGCTGTCAAATCGGTCGCTGTACTGGGTGAAGAGTATGTCGGTATGCGTCCAACCATGTTGGTTGAGGTTGGCGATAAAGTAAAAAAAGGTCAGGGTCTTTTTGAAGACAAAAAAAATCCTGGCGTGAAATTTACGGCGTCGGTCGCGGGTACTGTCAAACTGATTAACCGTGGTGCTAAGCGGGTTCTGCAATCTGTAGTGATTGAAGCTGATGGTAGCAATGAGGCTGTAGCTTTTACAGCATTCGGTGCTGACAAACTGGCTTCGCTGGAAAGCGCTGCGGTGAAACAGCAATTACTGGATTCTGGTTTATGGACTGCGTTCCGCACTCGTCCATTTAGCCAAATTCCAGCCATTGACAGTGCACCAAAAGCGATTTTTGTCACCGCGATTGACACCAATCCGTTAGCTGCTGATCCTGCTGTAGTGATTGCTGCCGCTGGTGATGCATTGCAACATGGTTTGACTGTGCTGACCCGTTTGACAGAAGCCAAAGTTTTTCTGTGTAAAGCTCCGGCTACCCAGATTAACGCGCCTGCTAAAGTTCAGGTGGAAGAGTTTGCCGGCCCGCATCCTGCTGGTTTGCCAGGCACACACATCCATTTCCTGGCTCCGGTGTCGCTGCACAGCGTCGCCTGGCATATCAACTATCAGGACGTAATCGCCATTGGTAAGCTGTTCGTTACAGGTGAACTGGATACCAACCGGGTGATTTCATTGGCCGGTCCTGTGGTGAAAAATCCGCGTTTGATTAAAACCGTACTAGGCGCTGCAGTGGAAGATTTAACTGCAGGTGAGCTGAGTGAAGGCCAAAACCGTATCATTTCTGGTTCGGTGTTGGCAGGCAAAGCTGCGACTGGTGTACATGCTTATCTTGGTCGTTTCCATTCCCAGCTTTCTGTGCTGGCTGAAGGTTACGAGAAAGAGTTCCTCGGCTGGATTGTGCCAGGTGCACAGAAGTTTTCTGTGACCCGTGCATACCTGTCGCATTTAAGCCCTAAACGCCTGTTCAACATGACCACCACGACCAACGGTTCTGACCGTGCCATGGTGCCGATTGGCAACTATGAGCGCGTGATGCCACTGGATATTTTACCAACGTTACTGTTGCGTGATTTACTGGTCGGCGATACCGATGGTGCCATTTCGTTAGGTTGTTTGGAACTGGATGAAGAAGATCTGGCATTATGTACCTTTGTCTGCCCTGGCAAATACGACTACGGCGTGGCATTGCGTAATGCTCTGACAACCATCCAGAAGGAAGGCTGAAGATGAGCTTAAAGCATTATTTAGAAAGCATTGAACCGCAATTTGAAAAAGGCGGCAAACATGAAAAGTGGTACGCGCTGTACGAAGCCGTTGCTACTATTCTGTACACTCCGGGTAAAGTGACTAAGTCTGCCACGCATGTGCGCGACAGTATCGACTTAAAACGGATCATGATTTTTGTTTGGTTAATGTTATTCCCTGCCATGTTCTTTGGTATGTTTAACATTGGTCATCAGGCTGCTTCTGTATTATCTGCAACTGTGACAGTCCCTGATAC
>Ga0114982_1000089_pt1 | contig 42767 bp, 34 predicted proteins | sample Shrwel_input2_FT_FD_87183 | JGI IMG/M metagenome (GOLD analysis project Ga0114982, IMG submission 87183) | Subsurface microbial communities from deep shales in Ohio, USA - Utica-3 well 1 S input2 FT | ecosystem: Environmental > Aquatic > Deep subsurface > Shale gas/oil reservoir > Produced... | reverse complement strand
TACCCATAAAGGAATAAATAATATGAAAAAAACCATGGTGGCGACTGCAGTCGCCGCAGTGCTGGCGCTGTCCGCCTGTACTGATAACAAAGCGCCGGCTCAGGCAGAACAAACGGCTCAGCCGGCAACAACAACGGAGTCAGCCCCAGCAGTGACCGCAACAAACCCATTATTAACACCAAGTCCGCTGCAGTACCATGCGCCTGAATTCGACAAAATTAAAGTTGAACATTATCAGCCGGCGATGGAACAAGGTATTACTGAACATGCGGCCGAAATTGAAAAAATTGCCAATAACCCTGATGCGGCCACTTTTGAAAATACCATAGTGGCAATGGAGCAAAGTGGTGATTTATTAGAGCGCGCCAGCTCAGTGTTTTACAACATGACCGGCACTATCAGTAATGATGAAATTCTGAAAATTCAAACGGCGATGTCACCAAAACTGGCGGCACACAGCGACAATATCAATTTAAATCCAACCCTGTTCGCCCGGATCAAAGCGGTTTACGACAACCGTGCCAACCTGAATCTGGATGCCGAATCAGTCCGTTTAGTTGAAGTTTATTACGATCGTTTTGTCCGTGCCGGTGCCTTACTGACAGAAGAACAAAAAACTAAAATCCGCGCCTTAAATGAAGAAAACTCCAAGCTGACCAATGACTTTGGGCAGAACCTGCTGAAGATCACCAAAGAAATCGCTATTTTTGTCGACAGCAAAGAGCAACTGGCTGGCATGTCTGATGCAGAAATTAAAGCTGCTGCTGAGGGTGCCAAAGCGGCCGGTAAAGAAGGCAAGTTTATCATTGAGCTGACCAACACCACCCGTCAGCCGGTGCTGGCCGTACTGGAAAACCGCGAACTGCGCAAACAAATCTGGGAAGCGTCAGCTTACCGTGGCACCAAAGGTGAAACCGACAACCGGCCACTGGTTGCCCGGTTAGCGCAAATCCGTGCTGAGCGCGCCAAACTGTTAGGTTTTGACAGCTGGGCTGATTACCAGTTAGAAACTGCCATGGCGAAAAAACCACAAGCCGTGATGGATATGTTAGGCAGCATGGTGCCGGCCGTGGTTGCGAACACCAAACTGGAAGCCGCTGCCATTCAGGAAATGATTAAATCGACTGGCGGTGATTTTGAACTGCAGCCATGGGACTGGGAGTTCTACGCTGAGAAAGTACGTAAAGCCAAATACGATCTGGATGAAAACGAAGTGAAGCAATACTTCGAATTTAACCGCGTACTGCATGACGGCGTGTTCTTCACCATGAACAAACTGTTTGGTATCAGCTTCAAAAAACGCGCTGATTTACCAGTGTACCACCCGGATGTTGAAGCTTATGAAGTCTTTGATGCCGATGGTTCCAGCATTGCGATTTTCTACGCCGACTATTTTGCCCGTGAAGGTAAACGTGGTGGCGCCTGGATGAGCTCTTTTGTTGATCAAAGCGGCTTAAATGGCACTAAGCCAGTGGTCGTCAACGTGATGAACATTCCAAAAGGCCCGGCCGGCGAACCTACCCTGGTCAGCTATGACAATGTCACGACTATGTTCCACGAACTGGGCCATGGTCTGCACGGTATTTTCTCCAACGTGAAATACCCAACGCTGGCAGGCACTTCAGTATCCCGTGACTTTGTTGAATTCCCGTCAACCTTCCAGGAAGACTGGGCGGCTTATCCGGAAGTGATCGCTAACTACGCCAAGCACTACAAAACTGGCGAAGCTATCCCGGCTGAACTGCTGGCGAAAATCATGAAATCCCGCAGCTTCAACCAGGGTTTTGATACGCTGGAATATTTATCTGCCGCTTTAGTGGATATGGAATGGCATGCGTTAAAAGCCGATGCGTCATTACAAGATGTCGAAAAATTTGAAGCTGCCGCACTGAAAAAACACGGCGTTGATATTGCCGCAGTGCCACCACGTTACAAGTCAACTTACTTCAGCCACTCGATGGGCGGCGGCTATTCAGCCAGCTACTACGCTTACATGTGGTCGGAAATTCTGGCCGCAGACGCTTTTGCTTATGTGCAAACGCAAGGTGGTCTGAAACTGGAAAATGGTCAAAACTACCGTAAGCACATCCTGTCTGTCGGTAATACTTTACCACCGATGGATGCTTACAAAAACTTCCGTGGTCAGGAACCGACCACAGATGCACTGTTAATCCGTCGTGGTTTAAAAACCAACGTACAATAAGCTGCAGGGTCAACCGGTATCAATGATCGGTTGACCAAGCCCCAGCCAGATACTGGTTGGTAACACGCAAAAACAACAATGCCGCTCTAAAGCGGCATTGTTTTTATTTGCACATGGCGAAACACACAGCTTAAGCAGCATCCACCATGGCGGTATGCAGCTTTTTCATGGCATTTTTTTCCAGCTGACGTACCCGCTCTGCGGAGACCTGATAGCGGTCCGCCAGCTCCTGTAAAGTCAGCTTTTGCTGATCCAGCCAGCGGGCACGGATAATGTCCTGACTGCGCTCATCCAGCGTCCGCACTGCAGCTTGCAAACGTTCGACCGCAGCACCTTCAGATTGATCTTCTTCGAAATTATTCGCCAGATCAGAAGATTTATCCTGCAGATAAAACACCGGTGCGTTATAAGCGCTTTCTTCATCATCGTCCTGCGCATCAAATGGCATATCGTGATTACTCATCCGCGATTCCATTTCCCGTACTTCGTATTCAGGCACGCCTAAAGACTCAGCCACGTTTTTCACTTCTTCCTGGCTGAACCAGCCGAGGTTTTTCTTCGATTTTCTCAGATTAAAGAACAGCTTACGTTGTGCTTTGGTGGTCGCCACTTTGACAATACGCCAGTTCTTTAACACAAATTCATGAATTTCGGCTTTGATCCAATGCACGGCAAAAGAGACTAAACGCACACCAACGGTTGGATCAAAGCGTTTGACCGCTTTCATCAGGCCGATATTGCCTTCCTGCACTAAATCACCGATAGGTAAGCCATAACCAGAGTAACTGCGGGCAATATGTACCACAAAACGTAAATGCGACATAATCAGCTGACGGGCTGCTTCCAGATCACCATGCTGTTGTAACCGTTCAGCTAAAGCTCTTTCCTCTTCTGCTGACAACATCTGAATGCTGCTGACGGCATGGGTATAAGCTTCGAGGCTTCCGCTGGCGGCTACAGATAAAGTCGTGAGTTGGGCTGCTTTGGTCATTCAAAAATGCTCCTGCTCGGTATCAAAGTGAAACCATATTAGCACTCTTTGACGGAGAGTGCTAAGGTAAGTTCCGCCGTTTTTAAGACCTGAATATTATAAAAACTTCTTTTTCATAATATCAAAGCATAAAGTGTCAGAAAAAATTACGATATGCTCAAAGTCGACATCAGGGTATCCGGGCAACTCACTTTCTTCGGTTCTGCGCTTTTATCCTGAAGCTGTAGGAGAAGTAGTATGTATTGTTATATGGCGCGACAACCCATTCTGGATGCCAGTAAAAATCTGGTTGGATATGAACTGCTGTTTCGCGACGGTGTTGCCAACAGTTTTCCGGATATCAATGCCGACGAAGCAACGTCTAAATTGATCACCGAACACCATCTACTGATGGGCGTAGAAAAAATTACCGGCGGTCATCAGGCCTTTATTAACTTTTCGGCCGATACCCTGATCCACCATTTTCCGACCTCGATCGATCCCAAAAGTATGGTGATTGAGATCCTGGAAACTGTGCCCATCAGCAGTGAATTGCTGACCGCCTGCCGTGAATTACATCGGATGGGGTACCAGCTGGCACTGGACGATCATGATTTTGAAGCCAAGTGGGATATTTTTCTGCCTTATGTCAGTATTATCAAAGTGGACGTCCGGCAATTTAATCTGCTGCAAATCAGTAAGTACATCTCAAGGATCCGCCACCATCCGGTGACATTACTGGCCGAAAAAGTCGAAACTGCCGATGAATTCGAAAAATTGCGTCAGTTGGGCTTCCAGTTATTTCAGGGCTATTTTTTCGCCCGACCGGAAATGCTAAAACATAAAAAAATTGCCAGTAGCAAATTAAATCTGTTACTGCTGATTGCCGAAGCCAGTAACCTCGAGCTTAATTTTGAAAAGCTGTCGTCTATTGTCGAACGCGATTTGGGGCTGTCGTATAAATTGCTGCGATTTGTCAACAGCGCCAGTTTTGCCAGAGACAAAGCTATCGGCTCGCTGAAACACGCGATGATTTTTATGGGCGAAGCTGAACTGAAGAAGTTTATTGCCTTGTTAGCATTGGCTAATCTGAGCGAAGACAATGGCAGTGAACTACTGAAAATGTCGATTGTCCGGGCCAGATTCTGTGATCAACTGGCCGAATTGAATCAGGATACCACCAATCCTCCCTCCGCCTTTCTAACCGGTTTGTTTTCGCTGGTGGATGCATTACTGGAACAGCCGCTGGCGCCGTTATTGGATGACTTGCCGATACTGCCGGCAATCAAACAAGCTTTGCTGTTGCAGGCCGGTCAACTTGGCCAGTATCTGGAATTAGCAAAAGCTTTTGAACAAGCCGACTGGTTGCTGCAACAACAGCTGAGTCAGCAGGTGTTACGCCAGCCGCAGGATCTGAGTCCCATCTACCTGCAGGCAGTGACCTGGGCGGAAGGTTTAATGCAAGGCTAAGCGAAGCCTTCGATAGACTGAGTTTTTTGTCACACCTGTCCAAGCTGTGGTGTCTTGGTGAAGTAACGGATGCAATCAGGCATTCACAGCAACAGGAGCTGACAAATGTTAATTGAGATTTGCAAAAACCCAACCGCTGCCACAGCAAACACTTTGCGTCGCGATGTCGTGCTGACCATCATGGCAGGACAAGCCTTTCTGCTGGCTGGGCAATTCAGTCAGGGCTGGTTACCAGTGGTGCTGACCTATATCCTTGCCATTGCCGCGTTATTTCATTGCATTCAAAAACACAGTGCGCACAGAGGTTCAGACCGACTGTTGCTGTCACTGAACCTCTTGGCTTGTAGCGGGCTTTGTGCCGCCCTGCTGTGCAGCGGCAAAGCAGCGCAGGTGTTTTGAGTTGTGCGGAACAACCGCAGTGCCGGAGTGATGCCAGAGTAAAGCGCGTCATACGCAGGGGCCAGTCGTTGCTTAGCCCCTGTTGTATCAGCGTTGTTGCCTTAATAAAGCTGGTTCGTCGAAATACTGATAATCCTGACTGGCCAGTGCTTGTTGCCGGCGCTGTGCTTCGGTTTTATGACGTTGCGCAATAGTGCAACCAAACACCTGAACATGTTGTTGTTCCATCAACTGTTGTACCTGTTCACGCTGGCATAAACCGAGTAATTCACCGGCATGAATAAAACCTTGCGCCCTTAGCCGTTCAATACTGTTGTCAGCCCCCTGCTGACTTAACTGAAAAATATGCCGGAACTGGCTGGCCAGGCTGCTGAGAAAAATGTCGGCAGTCAATTGCATCTGTAACTCCTTGAATAAAAAGCCGGAAAATAACGCAAATGCTGACAGTACTCAACGCTGATAATGTTGTTTATGCAATTTAATCACTTCACTGAGCATGCCAACCCAATAAGGGTCAAATTTACTGCCAGCACCACTGTTTATATCCAGCAACGCCCGCATCAGGGCTCTTTTGCGTTGCTCCGGACTGTCGCCATCGTTGGCCTTGTTATCAAACTCATCGGCGATCAGCAGCAGTTTGGCACCTTCACTCAGATCCGGCCCATCCAAACCGTCCGGAAAACCGCTGCCGTCATGGTGTTCATGATGTTGCCAGATCATCGCTGCGGCGTCTTGCCAGCGGGGACTGCTGGCCACCAGACTAGCACCCATTTCGGCATGACGTTGCCACACGCTCAGTTGTGTCGGATCGGCCAGACCCTGCGCATCCAGCATTTTCAGTGGCAGAAACGACATGCCCAGATCATGCAACATCACAGCGACCGCCAATTGCACAGTGTCTACTTTTTTGCCGGCCAACCGGTTCATTTCCAACGCCAGAAATAACTGCCGGGCCGTCCGGCCCTGCCAGCGCGGATGACGTTGCTCCAATGCCGGGATCAACTGAATAAAAAACTCCAAATCGGCATCCATCCGGATACCATAATGTTGCAACAGGCGGCGGCAAGCGGCAATGGCTGAAGACTCTCCTGTTTCCACGACAGGGCTGGCGGTGGTCGTCACCGCATCAGGCAACCTTTCGTCAGTGATGATCAGCCCTTGTGGATGCGCCGGATCTAACAGATGCAGCACCTGACGGATCCGGACATCCCGTGAACGCTCATCGGCGCTGGTCAGGCCGCTCAGGCGCTGGCAAATTTGCTGCATACTGGCCGGGCTGAGCGGTTTAGCTTCACCGGCGATACTGACTTCGACCCACTTTTGGGTCAGATTCATCGTCAGTTGGATCACATCACAAAGCGCACTATCGTAAGCCATATGGCCTTTGCGGATATCGTCCAGCACATCTTCCAAACTTTGCAGTAATGGGATTAAAGAAAATAAGCCGATAAATCCAAGGTTGCCTTTGATGGTGTGCACCACCCGAAAAATACCGTGCAGCAACTCAGGCTGTTGCGGATGCTGCTCCAGTTCAATCAGCGTGCTTTCACATTGTTCGTAGGCGTCACGAAAATCTTCAAAAAAATCATCGACGCAATCACGTTGTAATTCATCAGGGCGATTCAGATTCAGTTGGCTCATCGCATCCGCTCATAGGTTAGCCGGGAAGTAAACAAACAGTATCACAAAACAGCCGTGTAGACAGCAGCAGTCAATCATCTGCGCTGAGATGACCAACAATGAAATGTCGCAGTGATTAGATGAGCAATGACTTGGTCGGGATGACCTTGAATCTGCATTCAGCGGCAAAACTTGCGAGCGATAAGCATTGGAATGAAGGGCTGAGTACCGCATAAAACCGCCGCGGCTGCGTCTGCTTATTCTTTTAACTGAATAAAACCGTAAGCGGTTAAACCACGAATCTTTTTTTGCTTTAATCTTTCGGCAACAGCAGCCTGATAATCCTCCATATACAGATGAAGATTATCCTGAAATTCTTCATCCATTTTGCTGCGCTGCCAATAATGCGCCACCCCCTGCATGTCGTATGCCTGCAAACAAAGCTGATGCGAGCGGCTTTCCATCTCGGCCGCCACTTCTTTTTCCACAGCAGCGATCACTCCATTTTTACTGCTTATGGCTCGGTAAACCACCAAACCATAACCAAGTAACAGGACCATGAATATAAATAAGCCAGTCAGCATCAGGCGATTCCTCTTTTTGTCTGAAAGATGCCTGTGACTGACCAAATAAGCACTGCGCCAATGGCGGCAATATTGAACGCCGGAATGCCAAACTTATACACTTCAGCCAACAAATTGCTTTCCAGCAGCACACGGTCGGTAAAACGGGCAAACTGTAACAACGAATTCATTAATAAGCTTAAACAGATGAACTGACTGATTTTTTCCACCGTCCAGTCAAACTTGTGGTGCAGATGCCAGATCAGCGCTAGCGTGCCAATTTGCAGTACCATCCAACAGGGATACCAAATCACCCAAACCACTTGGGCTTGAGTCGACTCCAGTGCAATCAATAACGGCACTATCCGATCCTGAATCATATTGGAAATCACCCAGATCAGCACTGTTAAGCGGGCCGATTTCAGCGCGGGCCACGTCAGAGAATGCAACAGTGCCAGGATGCACAACGCCCACAAATACTCAGCCACTTCAAAAATAAAAGAATCCAATCTGCACCTCTTCTGATGACCTGGGGCTTTTGTTCAATCCAAACCGGAACCAGCTATCGGCGGGTTAGGCCGCTCTGTGCCCCAACCGCCACCGAGCATAGTCGCCATCTGCGCTTCAACCGATATACTTGCGACATCGGAGGCTCCACCAGCGACACTCAGCAACTTTTGCACTGATAACACTGTTGTCGTTATTGCTGACGCTGACACTTCAGCACCATCTGGCTGAAAAAACGCATCATGGCGTTGCATGCCACTCTCCAATTTATGTTAATAGAACCAAGGACAAATGTACCTGCAAAGTTAGAGTAAAAAGCTGACAAACATTTGATATCTGGCGTTATAAATATCCGCCAAGCAAGACGACTGCTTGACTCCGGCAGCTAAACCACTGCCAACCGCCATTGGTCGGTTCTGACCGCCGGGAAACAAACCGCTGGTGTATGGTAGCAACAGGATTTCCAGCTCAGAGGACTTTGCATGCCAGCGTCACATCAACCCGATATCGGCCGCCTTTTTCCGGTCAACCCAAACGCCACTCAATCGTCTTTGACTGCGGTCTTCAAGCGGTGCCTTCCAATGATGGCTTTGCTCTGCTTACCGCTGCTCACGCCACCGGCTTTGGCTGAAAAGACAGAACCAAGTGCCAACCACAGCAGTCCGGAGTCGTCACTGCGTTTGATCAGTTACAATATCCGTTGTGGTTATTGTGAACCCGTTGGCAGCCCGCATCACTGGGATACCCGTAAGTTTTTACTGGCACATCAGTTAAAACTGCTACAACCGGATCTGATTGCGTTGCAGGAAGCTGAGCATTTTCAAATCACCGAACTGAGTCGGTTATTACCGGAATATCGCTGGTATGGTGTGGGACGGGATGATGGCAAACAGCAGGGGGAAGCGACCGCCGTGTTGTATCGCCACAATAAACTGGCCTTACTGCAGGCACAGACCTTATGGTTATCACCCACGCCGCAGCAAGTGTCAAAAGGCTGGGGAGCGCAGATTAACCGTACCCTGACGCTGACCCGTTTTCGCCAGTTAGCAGCCACAACTTCAGATACTGGCACCGCCAACAAAGACCCGGAGTTTTTTCTGCTGAATACTCATTTTGATCATCAAAGTGATGAATCCCGCCGCCAGAGTGCAGCCTTGATCCTGCGTCAGGCTGCGCAGTTACCCAGTGGACTGCCACTGTTATTGGCAGGTGATTTGAATCTAACCTCACAACATCCGGCTTATCAGTTGCTGAGTAGCCAGTTGCAGGATGCAGCTTTACTGCCGGCACCGGCAAATGCACAGCCAGCTACTGCTGCCAGCCTCAGTACTTTTAACGGCTTTGGCCAGGATTATGCCAAAGGCGCTGGCAAAATTGATTTTATCTTTGTGCGCGGGCCACTAAAGGTAAACCGGCATTTTATTGAACAACGGCGTGATCAGGGGTTGTTTCCCTCTGATCACGATCCGGTGATTGTCGATTTTCAACTGAACCCGCTATAACCTCAAACCGGCAGACCAGATGCAACAGTGCATAGGTCTGCCGTCATCCCTTATGGCGCAGCGTCACAGGCCAGATCAGCTGTCGCAGTCGCCGGCGCATAACGGATGTTCGCCAGGGTCAGCTCAGCGCTCGCGCTCTGACCGGCAGTATGTAAAATAAACGGCTGCGTCAGATGATTCAGCGCCGCGCCTTGATTGGCAAAACAGCGCAAATCCAGCACCAGTTTGTGAAATTGCTGGCTGGCTTTGCCGGCCAGGATCGGCGTCAAATCAATCTCAGCACCACAGCCTGAAGCACAACCTAAGCCCAACCATAACGGGGTCGTCGGCACTGTGGCAAATTTCACATCCAGCACCAGTTGACCATAACCACTGCCATCCAGCGGTGTTTGCGCCTGCAACATCAATTTGGCGTTGGAACCAGCAGCCCAGCGCAGTTGCAAAGCATCTTCCTGTTTTTGCCAGTTCACAGCGGTCAGCGTCAGGCTGCCATCCGGACTTTGCGCTTTATTACCACTGACTTCAGTGGCGCCGGTGGCATCCTGTAACAACAGACTAAAACCAGCCGCGGCCCGCCTTTCAAATAAACTCAGACTGTCATTGTGTAACTGCAGCGCTGCGGTTTGTTCCGACAGCGTATCCGGCAGTTCAGTGGCGTCCCGTTGTTGCTGGCGATAACTCAGACCATAACCCAGCGCAAATAACGGATCGTAGCCGGCATCACCCTGATTCAGGGGCTCAGAATCAGGCCGTTGTGGCCAGGAAAATGGCAACTTCCCGCTAAAATCATACTGAATACTGCCATCCGGCCGCCGGAATAACAGCTCCGCCACCGCCTGACCGGCAGTGCCAGGTAACCAGGCCGCCACAAAAGCATCAGAGCGGTTCAGCTCCGGATTGACCCACAGCGGCCGACCGGATAAAAACACTGTCACCACCGGAATGCCATCCTGTTTCAGCCGCTGCAACAACTGCTGATCGCTATTTTTGCCAGCCTGATAATCCAGACTTTTCACATCCCCATCAAATTCGGCATACGGATTTTCGCCAATCACCACAATAGCAACATCAGGTTTTTGCTGATAATGGCCATCCAGCGCCAGACTGACTTCACCACCAGCGGCACTGACCTGCCGGGCAATTCCGGCATAAATGGACTGACCCTGCGGGAAATCACTGTTTTGATTGCCAGTGCCCTGCCAGCTTAAGGTCCAGCCGCCGCTTTGTTTACCGATATTATCGGCGCCATCACCCGCCACCAGCACCCGCTGTTTCGGCGCTAATGGCAGCAATTGCCGGTTATTTTTCAGCAGCACCAGCGACGCCCGTACCGCCTGTGCCGCCAAGGCCTGATGTTCGGCCTGGCCAATAATCTGCTGTTTTCCAGCCAGTGCTGCTGCGGCCGGAGCACCGCGATCGAATAAACCACTGCGGATCTTCACCCGCAAAATGCGCCGTACCGCATCATCCAGCCGCTGCGGATTGATAGTGCCATCCTGCACTTGCACCAGCATGGTCTGATACAACAATTTCCAGTCTTCCGGCACCATCAGAATATCAACACCGGCATTAAAAGCAGCGGCGCAATTGTGATTACTGCAACCGGGTAGCTGACCATGCCCATTCCAGTCACCGACCACAATGCCGTCAAAACCCAGCCGGCCTTTCAGGACTTCGGTCAGCAGGTAATGATTACCATGCATTTTCTCGCCCTGCCAGCTGTTAAAAGACGCCATCACGGTCTGCACACCAGCTTGCAAGGTGCTGAAATAGCCCTTGGCATGCCATTTCACCAGCTCAGCTTCGGTCAGTTCATTATTGCCCTGATCTTTGCCATGCAAAGTGCCGCCATCACCGAGGTAATGTTTGGCGGTAGCCAGTAGCTGACCCGGTGCCAGCATAGAGCTGCCGACGTTGCCCTGGATGCCACGCACCAGGGCGGCACCCAGTTGCTGCACTATGGTGGGGTCTTCAGAGTAACTTTCATAACTACGACCCCAGCGATCATCCCGCGCCACCGCCACAGTCGGTGCGAACATCCAGTTAATCCCGGTGGCAGCCACTTCACGCGCCGTGGCTGCGCCTATCGCCTGCACCAGTTGCGGATCATTGGCGGCGCCCAGACCGATATTGTGTGGAAAAATGGTCGCGCCATAAACATTGTTATGGCCATGCACCGCATCTGTGCCCCATAAAGGCGGAATACTGCTGCCATCCAGACTGGCATCAACTGCCGCCAAATAATATTGCTGGGCAAGCGAAAGCCAGTCTGCGGCAGTGGCCTGTTTGTTATTTTGTGGATAAGCCCCACCACCATTTAAAAAAGACCCAAACCCATACTGTCGCATCTCGGCTGGCGTCAGCCAGCGGATATCCGGCTGGATCACCTGGGCTACTTTTTGTGCCGTCGTCATTGCAGCCAGCAGATCACTGATCCGTTGCTCTAATGCTGCATCCACCCCCAGTGGCGGTTTGATGCTGGGCCATAACGTCAGATCGCGCGGCGCTTTCACCGCTGCCGAGCTAGCCTGCCCGGCAGATGCAGCCTGAGTTTGCTCTAAGGTCTGAGCGGTCGCCTGCTCAGGCGTAGCAGGCTGACCACAACTGGCCAGCAGCGCGACCATGATCAACAGTGCCAATGGTTTGGGCGCTGGCAACTGCCAGCGCTGGTTTTTCGGGTGTGACATCAGAATTCCTTTTAAAAACAATAAAATCTGCCGCGAAATCGCAGCGCGACAGCTCAATCCGCTGCCAGTAATAAGGTCAGCACACTTTGCGCCGGTATGCGGTAACTAAAGGTGGCAGCAGCTTGCTGGCCGGCCGTTGGCGCCAGATTAAAACTCTGGCTGCTGCTGGTTTGATTCAGCACCAGCACAGCCCGTTGGCCATCCGGTCGTAAAAACGCCACGGTCTGCAGCGGAGCCGGCTGACTGGCAGCGATCCGATAGGATCCCACTGGCACAGCTTTGCCGGCATGGGCAATGACGTAATACGCCACATTACGCTGCACCTGATCGCCAGTGATGGTCAAAGCGCCCAGACACTGATAACAGCCGCCCTTGGTATAAGGTTGGTTCTGCGCGTCCGCCGCCAGATTCCACTCCAGCACATTGCGGGCAAAGTTACGGCTGGCGCCAATTAATAACTGCTCGACATGCCACAGCAAAGTGCCGCCAAAGTCAGATTTAGCGCCCACCCATTGTTCGGTAAAATAAATATGCTTATCCGGGTGCGCCGCTTTTAATCTGGCCAGTTCGTTGATACTGCCGTTGTATAAATGAAAGGCGGTGCCATCAATAAAAGCTTTGGCAGCGGCGTCATTCAACACAGCCAGCGGATATTCGACGTGATCCGGGTTATGGTCATAAATAATGATTTTGCTTTGGATGCCAGCGGCTTTAAAGGCGGGGCCCAAATGCTGTTTCACAAAAGCAGCCTGATCCCAGGCGTGCATCAGCAAACTGGGATTGTTGCGATCATTCAGTGGCTCGTTCTGCACTGTTACTGCATCAATCCGGATACCATGCTGCTGCATCCCTTGGATATATTTCACGAAATAATTGGCATACACCGGATAATACTGCTCCAGTAATTCACCGCCGACTGTGCTCTGATTGGTTTTCATCCAGGCCGGTGGTGACCAGGGACTGGCCAGAATTTTTAAGCCTGGCTGCAGCTGTAAAATCTCTTTTAACAGCGGAATCAGGTAGGCTTCATCCCGCTTCAGGCTAAAACTTTGCAGACTGACATCGGTTTGGCCGGCTGGCAGATCGGCATAACTAAAAGGATCCGGATCCAGATCTGAAGCGCCGAGGCTAACCCGTAAATAACTGACACCTATACTGCCTGCAGCCAGCGCGGCCTGGTCAGTGCTGAATAACTCGCGTAATAAACTGGCGCGCGCCGCTTTAGACATCTGCATCAGATGAATAGCACTGCCACCGGTCAGGGTGTAGCCAAAGCCATCCATCTGCTGATAACGCTCGCTGCTATCGAGCTGGATCTGCGGCGCATCTGCTTGATAGGCTTGCAGTACTGTTGCTGATTCTGTGTGCAATAACCGTTGCTGATCAGCGCTGGTCAGCCACAGCGCCAGCGGTTTTGCCGCCACCACGCCATTGCTGTTGACTGCCGCGGACGCTGGCTGCGCCGCCAATACCGCCGGCAGCGTCACAACCAGCACCCATTGGCGCCAATGTTGCCATAACCTCTGCATAAACTTACCTTGTTGGTTCAGCGCGCGCTGTTGCCGCGCATTAAAGTGGACAAAAATGCCTGTTGTGTCGGCATCAACTCAACACAATGGGCAATCACACTGGCGGTCGATTGTAAAAAATCCGTCAGTTCAGTTGTTGATTTCAGTTCGGTCAGCGGATCGTAGCTTCGGGGCCATAAACCCTGCCCCAGCAAGACCTGTACCCAGCTATCTTCGCGGAATAACTCGTCGGCCACCCGATGCACCCGGCCATGACTTTGGAAAATCTGCAATTTTTGCTGCAGGCTATCCGGCAGCTGCATCTGCTGGCAATAACGCCAGAATTCGCTGTCATCGCGCCGTGTCACCGCATAATGCGCGATGATAAAATCGCGGATCCGGCACATTTCTTCGTCCGCTTGCAGGTTGTAGTGATCAATATTGCTTTGGGCAAAACTGCGATCCGGAAACAAACTGATCAACCGGGTAATGGCAGTTTGCACCAGATGCAGGCTGGTCGATTCCAGCGGCTCGAGAAAACCACTGGCCAAACCGATGGCGACACAATTGCCTTGCCACATTTTTTTGCGTTTGCCGGTACGAAAGCGGATCAAACGGGCATCGGCCAGGGCGGGGGTCGGCAACTGGGTCATTAAGGTATCGAGCGCCTGCTGCTCGCTGCCAAAGGCCGACGCAAACACCAGACCATTGCCAGTGCGGTGTTGCAACGGGATCCGCCACTGCCAGCCAAAAGCATGGGCGGTCGAACGGGTAAAAGGCGGTAAGCTGTCCATCACGGCAGAAGGCACAGCCCAGGCCCGATCGGCAGGCAGCCAATGACTCCAGTCGTCAAAGCCGGTCTGCAACGTCTGTTCAATCAATAAAGCCTTTAAGCCGGAGCAATCGAGAAATAAATCCCCTTGCACCCGCCTGCCGTCGGCCAGCACCAGACTATCGATATGGCCAGACACCGCATGACGCGTGACTTCGGTGATAGTGCCTTCCAGCCGCTCGACGCCACGGCTTTCGCTGTGGCGGCGTAACATGGCGGCATATAACCCGGCATCAAAGTGATAGGCATAAGCAATTTCAGCCAAAGGCGACTTCGGCTTACTGCTATCGGCCGGCATAAATTTATGCTGCTCGGCCATTTTGGCGGCGACACAATACTGTTCAAACGGCAATGCCTGACCCAGCGCACGCGCGCGCAACCAGTATTGATAAAAGCTCAGCCATTCCCATTGCCGGCCCAGCGCACCAAAGGCATGAAAATACTGCTCATCACGCTGACCCCAGTTGGCAAACTCAATCCCCAGTTTAAAAGTGGCTTTGGTGTCGCGGATAAAATCCGTTTCTGCAATACCACACAACTGGTTAAAGACTTTGATCGCCGGGATGGTGGCCTCACCGACGCCGACAGTGCCAATATCCGCCGATTCCACCAGCACAATACGGAACTGTCGTCCGGTTAAATTCGACAACAAGGCCGCACTCATCCAACCGGAGGAGCCACCGCCGACAATGACAATAGTGTTGATTGCTTCAACCATGCCGCCGCCCCGCCCTTACAGCTTATAACTCACGCCAAATAAGAATTGGCGGCCATATTCTTCATACACTTCCGGGAAATAACCGCCGCCTTTGGTCAGGGTATTTAACCTGGTGGTGTAAGGTGAATTGTTCAGGTTATTGACCTGCAACAACAGGGTCAAACCATCAAACTGGCCACCAAACTGGCTATCGTCAAAGCTGTAGCTCAACTGCGCATCAACCTGTTTATCCGCCAGCACTTCGGTGTAACCACGGGTGGCGAATAACTGCACCACTTCACCACGGAATTCCGAGCGATAACGCTGGCTGAGACGGGCAGAGAAATTGTCGTTTTCATAATAAAAGGTCAAATCACGCACCCGATCCGACAAACCAGGTAACTTGCTTTTCGAATCTGGTCCATCCGGCGCAATACTGGAATCGGTCCAGGACTGACTGCCGATAAAGCCAAAACCGGTCAGCGTTGGTGTCAACAAAGCACCATCCAGCGACAACGTCAGCTCAGCACCTTTAATAGTGCCGCCTTTGCCATTGGCTGGCCGGCTCATATTGCCGATATTGCTAATTGGCACCACGGTCGAATTGTTCGGTGCATTCGAGAAGTCAAAATCAAAGTTTTGCGTGTAGATATAACTGTCGAGTTTTTTATGAAACAGACCGGCCGCGATATAGCTGGTGCCTTCGAAATAAGCTTCATAAGTTAAATCCAGTGCTTTGGCGCGCCATGGTTCCAGCTCCGGGTTACCACTGCTGCCGCTCCAACGCCGTGAATCCACCCCGACCCCAGCGGTGATATTGGCGCGCATTTCGTCCATCCGCGGTCTGGCCATAGTTTTACTGGCGCTAAAACGCAGGAATTGGTCGTCAAACACTTCCAAACCCAGGTTCAGCGCGGGCAGCACATCACTATAATCAGCGCTTTTTTCCACCGACTGTAAGGTGGATGGCTGATTTGGTTTGTAATCACTGGCGAGGAAACCACTGGATGTTTGTTTGGTTTTCACCAACTGACTGCCGACATTGCCTTTTAATGGTAAACCGAACAGCTCAGTGTCCAGATTCAGCCGCAGATAACCGGTCAATACGTCTTCATCCACGCCCCAGGCTTTGTTCCAGCGGTTGGTATCCAGAATAGGTTTGATATCGTAATAACGCGCCACTGTTGGCATGATCTGATAAGAAATCACCCCAGGAATACCGGCAAACGCCAACGAAGTTGGTTTCACCAGTAAAGACGAATCAACCGCCACCGGCGCTCTGTTGTTTTTCAGGAATAAATCGTTGTCATCAACCACTTTGTCTTTGCTGCGTTCGGTGTAGTTCACACCCACATCGACCGAGCTAAACACACTACCGAAGCCGCTGTCCGTTAAATCATAATTTCCGGTCAGATTGATGGCGCGAATGCTTTCTTTAACGTTCGGGAAACGGATGGCACCGTCATGACCCCAGCCGCCCCATGGCGCCGGATCGCTCAGCACCACTTTGCTGACATCGGTGTAATCGGTGGCTGGCGTATAAGTCGGGAAACCCAGCGGTTTTAAATCAAACCCAATCTGCTCAAAGGCACCAGCCGGACTTAACCCTGCATAGGTTTCCAGCACCTGCTCTTCGCGCTCAGATCCTGAGTACGACAGATCCAGACTGCTGCTCCACTTGTCACCATTGAATTTGGTATTCCAGCCCAACGCTTTCAGTTCGTCGTCTCTGGTGTTGTTGTCATTGCGCAGCACTGGCCGCAGATTGGTCGCGATACCACTTTGCACCACCTGGGTGCCCCCAAATTCAGCAAATGTGGGGTTAAGGAACTGCATGCCATCACCGGTGAATTGATTGGTAAACCACATCATGCCGCGCATGATTTCGTCTTGTTCAAACCTGGAATAATACGCGTCCACAATGCTGTGCAGCTGATCATTTGGCTTGTATTCAAACACTGCCAACACGCCATCCCGCACCTGACTGCGTGACACTGCGGTTACTTCCTGCCCAACCAGACCCAGCGCTTTATCATGCTCAGTGCCGGCCAATGCATTATCAACGTTGTTCCATTCCCAGGCTTTGTAGTGTTTGACCTGAGTGGGCGTATCCATATGGGCAAAACCAACAGCGACACCTATGGTATCGTCGGCAAACTGGTCAATATAAGAAGCCGAACCACGCCAGCCATTGCCGGAGATTTCGCTATTGAGTTGATCAAAAGAGTTTTTTTCGCCGCGCAGGTTAAACATCAGCGTTTGTTCACCATGCGCCAAAGGCCGGATGGTGCGCATATCGACAGTGCCTGACAGACCCATGCCGGCAATAGCAACGTCTGAGCTTTTATACACCACGGCGCCATTAATCAGTTCAGACGGATATTGGTCGTATTCCACCGCCCGGTTATCACCGGCACTGGCTTGCTGGCGGCCATTTAAAGTGGTAGTCGAGAAATCAGGCGCCAGACCCCGAATTGAAATCACCTGCACCCGGCCATTCACCCGCTGACCGGCCAGACCCGGTAAGCGGGTTAATGATTCGGCGATACTGGAATCCGGCAATTTGCCGATGTCTTCCGCCGAAATGGCTTCAACAATCGAACTTTCATTACGTTTGACTTCAATCGACGATTCCATACTACGACGCAGACCCGACACGCTGATCCGTTCAATCGGCTCTTCGGCTGTTGTGGTGGCTGGTGCCGTTTTGGTGCTGTTGACGGCCGGACTGGTCTGCTGGCCAGCGACTGCCGCCAATGGCAGTAAACTAGCGCCGATGGCCAAGCCAAACAACTGTTGTATGCTGAGACTTAGTTTAGTTTTTTGCATGCTGTAGTCATCCTTATCCTGTTGATTGCTGGGATGGCAACCTGATTATTGTTATGGGTATTGCTGGTCAAATCTTTGCGGCCGCACCTGACGGCGGGTGAAACCCGGCGGTTCAAACCGACTGCGCTGCCCGCCCCGACGTAGCAGTGCAGCTTGACAGTAAAAGCCCGGCCGGCTGTTGTCGTTTGAAACAGGTCGTACGTGGCAAAAAAGTGGCTGATTGCAGGTTTGAATAAAAACGAACCTGATACAAACAAATACAAGTCAATGATTTTTAATAATTTTTAAATTTATTTCCCGCCTGCCGCAGTTGAAAAAAATTTCACTGTCAGTGGCATTTTTTTCAACTATTCCCCGCACTGCGGGCCTATGCGGCCACGGCGACCCGCTGTGGCTTTCAGATTTAGATCGGTGATTTTACTTGCTGAGCTGTTGTTGCCACAGGCATAGTAACAGTTGGGATCAATAACCTTTGCCATTCTGGCTCCGCCGTACCTTTAACTGCTGCAGCTGATGTAATAGATGGATACTGTACTTTTTAATTTTCATGACGTGCTGATGCTGCTGACGGCATTTCAGTGCCTGCTGTTTGCCCTGTTGCTCACAGCCACCAAAAACCATAACCAACTCAGTAACCTGCTGTTGGTCGGCTTTTTGTTGTGCCATTTTTTTATACCACTGCATGAGTTGATGTTCTGGGGTAAACAATTTCGCATCTGGCTGCTGGAGCTGTCGCCGAATGGGTTTTTCCTGTTCAGCCATGCCTATTTTCTCGATGGCCCGCTGATTTACTTTTTTGTCCGGGCTTTGTTGTATAAAGATTTTCGGCTGAAAGTTGCGCATAGCTGGCATTTATTACCGCTGGCTATTTATGCCGGTCATATGCTGCACAGTTTTTATCTGCAGGACCATGCCACCAAAAGCTGGCTGATTGAAAGTCAGCATATTGCTTACTCCTCACCCCATTTATATTTTGAAGCCTTAGGCAGGTTTTTACGGATTGGTTATGTGCTGTGGTGTTTCAGCCTGGTGCTGAATTACCGCCGTCAATTGCTGCAGGAACATGCCAATTTGCGCACCAGTGAAGTGGTGTGGCTAAAACTGATGCTGGTGTCCTTCCTGATTATCTTTGGCTGGGATGGTGCTTTGCTCAGCATCAAGTTATATGGTTTGCTGACCAACAACTTTAATCTGGAATTGCTGAATGTGGTTGGACTGAGCAGTTATTATCTGAATTTTACTGCGATTAATATTTTGATTTTCTTAAGATTCACCTCGTTTTCGGCGGTCCCGGCTGTGCATGAGACGCCGATGTTTGAAGCCAAAGAAGAAAAACTGCAGGGTGTTGATCAACAAATCATGCGCCAGTTGGAACAACTGATGAGCGCGCAGCACTTTTATGCCAATCCGGATATTACGCTGGAAAAACTGGCTGAAGCCGCCGGTTACCCGGCGAAAAAAGTGTCGCTTACCATCAAACAGGGTTTTCAGCTGAATTTTTATGAATACGTCAACAGCCACCGCATCACAGCGGCCAAACTGTTGCTGGCCGATCACAGTGCCCAGGCGAAGTCGATTACCGACATTTATTTCGCCGTCGGCTTTAACAGCAAGTCGGTATTTAATACCTTTTTTAAACGGCTGGAAGGCATGACTCCCAGCCAATTCCGCGACCAGCATCACAAGGCGGCTAGCGGTCACTAGCCCGCCTGCGCTGCGGGTGTTGGCAAACTGGTTGCTAATCAGAGCTGGCCGCTAAGCTGGCTCTTGGCAGTGCTACCCCATGCACAATCACCTGCTCAATACTGTCCCAGTTGCGGCTATGCTGCAGCGGGTTTTCTTTTAATAACAATAGGTTTGCAACTTTTCCTTTACTGACAGTGCCAAAGTCATGGTCAATTTTCAGCCAGCGGGCATTATTGATAGTGCCCGCCTCAAAAATAGCCTGCAATGAAATGCCAGCCGCAGCCATCGCCTGAATTTCCAGATAAGTGCCATAGCCGGGTTGATGGGCATAAGTGGGCGACGACGGCGTGTCACTGGCCAGCAGCAGCGGATGTCCCAGCTGATGCAGATAAAACGCCGCACTGGCACCGCGCCGACTGCCGGTGTTAAAAGCCGCTGCCGCAACGCTGGCCGGCGCATCGCCAAAATCCTGCTGCAGCTCTTGCCGGAACCACTGCGCCTGTGGCGTCTGATACCAGCGCAACAAAGCGCCCGGCACGACTTTGGCCAGTTGCGGATCGGTTAAGGTCGCAGGTTCAAACAAAGCCCCCATCCGCTCCAGCACCTGGATAGTCGGCTGATAACCAATACCGGCCTGATGGACCTGCTGCAAATGTGTTTGAATGGCCGCCGGTAACTGGCCCGTTGCAATTGCTTGTTGCCGCACTTCAGCACTTAGCCCACTCCAGTTCCACAAGCCATGCGCCAGCACATCGGGTGATGCTTGCAGCGCCAGTCGCTGCATATCATAGGCATTGGCATGCGCCACCAGTGGCAACTGACTGGCATCGGCTGCTTGTCGCAGCCGGCGCAGACTGTCCTGACTATACACCGGCAAGTGGTCGGCATCGCCAAAACCGTTTTCGACAAAGATTTTCAGGCAATGGGCACCACTTTGCTTAATTCTGCCGACCACAGCTTCCGGCGAATGCTGCTGACTGTGTTGTGCTGTTGGTTGCGCTGTTGGGTGTGCATGCTGCGCTGCATGTTCGACAATAAAATCCGGCTGCCGCTGCGCGCGCTGTGCTTTTGGCAGTTGATGGATGGGGTAACCATCCTGCACCGGCGCTGCACCACAACGGAACAGGTCGGGCTTCACCGGTTGTGCCTGAAAATCGGCAACACCGTCCACAGTATTGGCCAGGTCCAGCACTTGGGTGACACCAAAATACAGATAACTCCGTGGCTGTTGCTGACTAAAAGCGCGGGTCAGTGCCGCGGCATTGTCATCGGTTGGCCGCAGCCCCGGCGGGTGACTCAGATGGACATGACTGTCCATCAAACCCGGCGTTAAAAAACGACCGCGCCCATCCAGCCGCGCACCGGTGTAACTGGCCCGGATCCGGCCTGCTGCCGGACTGTCATTCGCAAGGACACTGACAATACGACCGGCGCGCACCAGCACCTGCTGCGCTGGCAGTGGCGCGGCCAGCTCCGGCGATAACAAGTTGACCTGCTCTATCAACAGATCAGCCTTCGGTTGCATAACCGCCGGCTTTGCTTGCGACTGCGCCGCAGCCGGCAACGTATACAACAAGTTTGACAACAGCAGTAGCGACAGCAGACACTGCTGGTTACAACGACGCTGCCAAGTAGTTTTGACAGTCAAAAAACGCGGATGACATAACATCATAAGACTCCAGTCAATCAGTAATAAACCCAACATCGAGGCTGCTGATGTTGTCCTATGCTTGGATGTAAAGCCTGAAGCCTGGCTGAAGTTTTTCTGAAGATTTATTTATTTGATATATTTCAATATCTTAAAAAGCTTGACACTCAAAGCACCTGACAAGGATTAACACGTTGACCACTGATACCCAGACTCACAGCTGGCAACTGGCAGATTGGCGGATAGAGCCGGACAGTTATCGGCTCTATCCGCTGGCAGCTGACACCGGGCTGATGACTGGCCAACCGCTGCAACTGGAACCCAGAGTGATGACCGCGTTAGTGCTGTTGCTGCAGGCGGGTGACCGAACTTTAACGGATGCCCAGTTGCTGCAAGGCGTCTGGCCAGGTTTAGTGGTATCGGATGCTTCGTTGTATAAAGTGGTGGCCGAACTGCGTAAAGCCCTGGCTGATCAGCAAAAACCTTATCGGCTGATAGAGCGGGTGCACGGCAAAGGTTATCGTCTGCTGCAAACTGCAGTACGCTGCGAACCGGCCAGTGCCGTCATCCCTGCCGACACGCCTGTGACAGCAGCCCGGCCCGATCATCAATCCGGCCCGGTGACTCATCTTGGCCACAGCGCACTGTTGCGCCGTTTCAGACTCACCACCAGGCTTGGGGCTGGCGCTTTGTTGACGCTGGCGCTGGCGGTGCTCTGGTGGTACTGGCCACTGCACACCACAGAACCGGCAACAGCCATGGCGCCAAGTGCCGCCGCTTCGACTGATCCCAGCAGCCGCCAACCGCAGTTACCGCAACTGCCCCCGGCAGCGGGTTTTTCCTGGTCACAATGGCAACAATACCAACAAGCACAATGGCTGGTGCAGCAAACCAAAGCCACCGACATCACGCCAGGAGTTGCGCTATTGCAACAACTGCTGCCCCAACAACAACAGTATTCGCCGCTGCTGGTCGAACTCTGTAACAGCTACCATGCGCTGCATATATACAGTGACTGGCCTTTGGCTAAAGTGCTGGCGCTGTGTGAACCCTTGTTGCGCCAGGCCTTACAACTGCAACCGGATTCAGCGCTGGCACTGGCCAGTTTTGGCGCCTTGTTGTTATCACAGGATAAGCTGGCGGCCGCCGGCCGTTATCTGGATCAGGCGCTGGCGCTGGACGCAGACAACAGTCAGGCGCTGTTGTGGCGTGCCACTTTGCACCGCAAGCAGGATCAATACCCCCAGGCCATCGCGTTGCTGCAACAAGCGATCCGGCTGGATCCACTGTCTGGTTCGCTGAAACGGCATTATGCCTACAGCCTGATTGGCAATGGCATGCTGAGCGAAGCGCGCGCCCAATTTCAGCAGGCGTTATTACTGGAGGCGGATTATTCAGATCGGGCGCTGGATGAACTGGAAATGCTGCCGCTGACCGCAGCACGGGCTTTGGCCTTTTTACAATGGGCGCAACGTTTTCCGGATCGGCTGCAACAACCGGGCCGACTGGTCAACCTTGCGCTGATCCAGCTGAGTTTGCAGCAATTTGACCGCGCCGAACAAACGCTGGAACAAGCCACTGTCAGCTATCCGTCGCATCATTTTGTGCTGCTGGCACGAGCCATGCTGATGCAAGCCCGACGCGAACCTGCCGCGGCGCGGCGCTTATTACAACAACGCGCAGCCAGCAGACCTCAGCATGCTATGTTTCAGTTGCAGGCGTTATTGCTGCCGGATGATGTGGCGCCCACCGGTCTGGCGGCAGATTTCCTGCGGTTATATCCGGCTTTTGCCAGCGATAGTGCCGCTGCCGTCCACCAGGCACTGGCCAACAAACAACAGGTGCTGGTGCTGTATTGGTTACTGACGCAAAGCCCGGCGGTACGCCAGCAATGGCAACACCGGATCCATGCTTTTGTCCGCGCCCAAACCGAAGCTGATAGCCTGAACCTGCAACTGCTGTGCGCTGTTGGTTTAACTGAAGATGCCAACCAACTGGCGCGGCAGTTGTTACAGCAGGACTGGCTGCCATCACCGCATGATAACTATTATCTGGCCGAACAACATCCGCTGTGGCGGCAACTGGCGCCGGATATCTTTGCCGGCATCAGAAAACAGCGTCAGCGCGTGCTACAAGCCAGTCAAAGCTCTGACTAAGCAGCAGCAAAAAATTTCTGCATTCACCAATTCGTTGATACGCATCAACATCGACCGTCGAATCATCAGCTAGATTAGATACTGGTTTTTCCAATGATCCTGCCAGGAGACGGTTTATGGATATCGTCGATCTATCGCGTTTACAGTTTGCCTTTACCGCTATGTACCACTTTTTATTTGTTCCGCTCACGCTCGGGATGACCTTTATTCTGGCCATCATGGAGTCGGTCTATGTAATGACAGGTAAAGAAATTTACCGTGACATGACCAAGTTCTGGGGCAAGTTATTCGGCATTAACTTCGCACTGGGCGTCACCACTGGCCTGGCGATGGAATTCCAGTTTGGCACCAACTGGTCGTATTATTCGCATTATGTCGGCGACATCTTTGGCGCGCCGCTGGCGATTGAAGGCCTGATGGCATTTTTCCTCGAATCGACCTTGGTCGGTTTGTTCTTTTTTGGCTGGGATCGGCTGTCTAAAGTGCAACACTTAGCGGTCACCTGGCTGGTGGCGCTGGGCTCGAATTTATCTGCGCTGTGGATTTTAATCGCCAATGGCTGGATGCAAAACCCGGTCGGCGCTGAATTTAACTACACCACCATGCGGATGGAAATGACCAGCTTCTCTGAAGTCATTTTTAACCCGGTGGCGCAGGTCAAATTTGTCCATACCGTGTCAGCCGGTTATGTCACTGGCGCCATGTTTGTGCTGGCCATTTCGGCCTGGTATATGCTCAAAGGCCGCGATTTAGCCTTTGCCCGCCGTAGTTTTGCCATTGCCGCCGCTTTTGGTCTGGCAGCATCGCTGTCCGTAATTGTGCTGGGCGATGAATCCGGTTATGAACTGGGTGATGTGCAAAAAGTGAAACTGGCGGCAGTGGAAGCGGAATGGGATACCCATCCGGCACCAGCGTCATTTACCATTGTCGGTGTGCCAAATAGCGACACGCAAACCACAGATTACGCGCTGAAAGTGCCTTATGCGCTGGGTCTGATTGCCACCCGTTCGCTGGATAAACAGGTGCTGGGGTTAAAAGACTTAAAAGAAATGCACCGTCACCGTATCGTCAATGGCATGGAAGCTTACCGTTTATTGCTGTTATTGCGCGGCGGTGATAGCTCCGAAGCCACCAAAACGGCCTTTGAAGCGGTGAAAAAAGACTTAGGCTATGGTCTGTTACTGACCGCTTATACCGACAATCCAGCCAACGCTACGCCGGCACAAATTCAGCAAGCGGTGGATAACTCTATTCCTCAGGTGGCACCGATGTTCTGGGCCTTCCGCATCATGGTGGCTGCTGGTTTTATTATGTTACTGGTGTTTGCGCTGGCGTTCTGGTTTAGCGCCAAACGGCTGGAGCAAAAACCACGCTGGTTCTTAAAACTGGCAGTATTCAGCCTGCCACTGCCATGGATCGCCTGTGAAGCCGGTTGGTTTGTCGCCGAATATGGTCGTCAGCCCTGGGCCGTCGGTGAAGTGTTACCTACTCATTTAGCGGCTTCGGCGCTGACGGCAGGTCAGATCTGGACCAGTCTGGCGCTGATCAGTGCCTTGTACACAGTGTTTTTAGTGATTGAAATCTGGTTAATGCAGCATTTTGCCCGCAAAGGCCCATCGGCTTTGCATACAGGTAAATATGATCTGGAAAACGGCAAAGCGCAGGAGGTGTAACATGGATTACGAATTTTTAAGATTTATCTGGTGGTTATTAATTGGTGTACTTTTTATCGGTTTTACCGTCACCGATGGTTTTGATATGGGCGTCGGCGCTTTATTAAAAGTAGTGGGCGCCAATGATGAACAGCGCCGGGTGATGATTAACAGTATTGCGCCGCACTGGGATGGTAATCAGGTCTGGTTGATCACGGCCGGTGGTGCTTTATTTGCCGCCTGGCCACCGGTTTATGCCACCGCTTTCAGTGGTTTTTATCTGGCCATGATGCTGACCTTAGCTGCGCTGTTTTTACGGCCTATCGGTTTTGACTATCGTTCCAAACTGGATAACGCCAACTGGCGCAGCAACTGGGACTGGGCGCTGACGGCAGGTTCTGCCATTCCGCCGGTGATCTTTGGGGTGGCCTTTGGTAATTTGCTGCAAGGGGTGCCATTTCATTTTGACGAGTTGCTGCGAATTCATTACACCGGCTCCTTTTTTGCCCTGCTCAATCCGTTTGCCTTGCTGGTCGGCGTGCTGAGCCTGCTGATGTTTGTCAGTCAGGGCGCAGCTTATCTGCAAATGAAAACTGAAGGTGAAGTGCTGGCCAGAAGCCGCGCTGTCGGCATGATCAGCGGTTTTGGCGCGGCACTGTTATTTGTGCTGGCCGGTGTCTGGTTAAAATCCGGTATTGATGGTTATGTGGTGACCAGTGTGCTGGATCATAACGCAATTAATAACGCGGTCAGTAAAACAGTGGAAGTCAGAGCCGATGCCTGGTTCAGTAATTATGCCGCTTATCCACTGCTGTGGCTGGCGCCAGGCCTGGGTATCGCCGCTTTTGCGCTGTCGGGGGTCTGCAGCAAATTAGGCAAAGGTGCACTGGCCTTTTTACTGACATCCTTAGGTCAGGCCGGTGTGATCCTGACCTCTGGCATCGCGATGTTTCCGTTTGTCATGCCATCAAGTTCCAATCCGAACCACAGCCTGACGTTATGGGATGCGACCTCCAGTGAACTGACGTTAAAAATCATGTTTATTGTGGCCTGTATTTTTGTGCCTTTGGTGCTGGCGTATACCATTTGGAGTTATGTCAAAATGTTTGGCCGGCTGAATGAGCAGCATATCCGTGACAACCCGCACGGTTTATATTAACCCGCTTAAGGAGCAATCTATGTGGTATTTTGCCTGGATTTTAGGAGTGTTACTGGCCTGTTCTTTTGGCATCATTAATGCGATGTGGCTGGAACTGAATGGCTACGCCGGAGAAGAATCTGAGTCAGGTCAATCTTAACGTAACCACAGCGCAACAGACCGCCGCCAGCCGGCGGCCTGTTGCAGCCAAAAGCAGGGCCGGCCGTCGTCAGCCGGCACTGTTACAACAATGGTTACAGCCTTATCGCCGCACGCTGAGCCTGGCCACCTTATTGGCCGGGTGCAGCGTCCCGCTGCTGATTGCGCATTGCTGGTATTTTGCCAGCATTGCCAGCCAGCTGTTGGCGCAACAAGCGCCAGCGTTCAATGACTGGCTTTGGTTTGCCGCGCTGTTTCTGCTGCGGCAACTTTGTCTGTCTGGCAAAGAATTACTGGCACAACAGGTCAGTCGCCGGCTGCGCAGCGACATCCGTCAACAACTGCTGGCCAACACTGCCGCTCTGGGCCCTGCCCGGCAACAGTTTGGCGCCGACGGTGCATTATCGGCCTTGCTGACCGAGCAGGTCGATGCGCTGGATGGTTATATCAGCCGTTACCGGCCCCAGCTGGTCCAAGTGGTGCTGGCGCCATTAGCCATTGCCGCTGCAGTGGCTTATCACAGTTTATTTGCCGCACTGTTACTGCTGCTGACCGCGCCTTTAGTCCCACTTTTTATGGTGCTGGTGGGACGGGAAGCCAGCAAAGCCAGTCAACAACAGCTGAATGTACTCAGTCGGATGAGTGGCCGGCTGTATGATTTTCTGCTGGGTTTACCGCTGTTAAAACGCCTCAATGCCACAGAAGTCGCCACTGCCCATCTGCATGGTGCGGCTGAGCAATACCAGCGCAGCACCATGCGGGTATTGCGACTGGCGTTTTTATCCACTGCGGTGCTGGAGTTATTTACGTCGGTGGCCATTGCGTTAGTGGCGCTCTATCTGGGGCTGGGTTTGCTCGGGGAACTGCCCTGGTTAAAGCAACAAGTACCGGTGCTTTATCAAAGTGCCTTGTTCATTTTATTGCTGGCGCCGGAGTTTTATCAGCCGCTGCGCCAACTTGGCAACGACTACCACGCCAAAGCCCAGGCCACAGCGGCCAGTTTAAATCTGACGCCACTGGCGCAGGCCAGCACTTTGACCGCAAACAGCAGTGAGAGCAAAAACTTACCACAGCTGCAGCAGCAACTGTGCTTGCAACAGATCCAGGTGGGCTCAGCCCTGGCACCGCGGCTCGCTTTTGACGGGTTAACGCTACAACAGGGTCAGCGTTATTTGATCAAAGGCGAGAGCGGCAGCGGCAAATCAACCTTACTGCAACTGCTGGCAGGTTTTGCGCCCTATAGCGGCCAGATCTGGCTGGATCAACAACCTCTGACCCCGACGCAACTACCGCTATTACGCCAGCAGATTGCTTATCTGACGCAACAGGCTGAATTACAAGCCGGCACTATAGCCGACAATCTGCGGCTGGCCAAAGCTGATGCCAGCGCCAGTGAAATGCAAAGCGTGCTCGAACAAACCGGACTGTGGGATTTTTTAGCGCGACAGCAGGGCTTGGACTATCTGCTGGCAGAAAGTGGCCGTGGTTTATCCGGCGGCCAGCAACAGCGGCTGGCGCTGGCGCGCTTGTTGTTACAGCCAAAAACGATCTGGTTGCTGGATGAGCCGGTGGCCGAACTCGATCATGCCAGCGCCTGCGACATCGCGCAGCTGCTTGAGCAGTTATCCGAAGGCAAACTGCTGTTAGTGGCCAGCCATCAAAGCTCGATGTTTCAGTGGCTGGATCAGGTGATTGAACTGAACGCAGGCCGGCTGACACCGGCCAAGCCACTGGCGGCTTTATTGGCAACAGACACATGGTTAGCAAAACACGGCTTAGTGGCAGAGGACAACTGATGAAAAATTCCGGCAGCACTTCAGGGTTACAACTGCGGCAGTTATGGCTGTCGCACCGGCTTGGCTGGAGCCTGAGTTTTCTGCTGGGTGCTGTGACTTTAATTGCCACTGTGGCATTACTGGCCTATTCCGGCTGGTTTATCAGTGCGGCGGCGCTGGCGGGCATCGCGGCCATTCAGGCCGGCAGTTTTAATTATATGCGCCCTGGTGCCGTGATCCGTTTTCTGGCGATCAGCCGCACCGCTGGCCGTTACGCCGAGCGACTGCAGTCCCACCATACCGTGTTGTCATTACTGAAAACACTGCGGCTGCACAGTTTTGCCAGTCTCAGCGCCCAGTCGACACTGCGGCTGTCGTTATTAACCAGGCCCGGCAGTGCCGATCAATTGCAGCGGTTGGTGGCAGATATTGAACTGCTGGATCAGTTTCCGCTCAAAGTGATTTTGCCCTGGAGCTGGGCGACTCTGGCTGCTTTGTTGTATTTGCTGGCGATGCAATTACTGGCTCCGGCCTTGCTACCGGCGGCGGCCTTGTTGCTGCTGGCCCAACTGCTGCTATGGCCGTTATTGCTGCAACAACTGGGGATCCGGCTGGCGCGACGCGAAGTCGCGGCACAAAGTCAGCGCCGGCAACTGTTACTCGCTAGTTTACAACTGCTGACCACGTTACTGATGTTTGGCCGCTGGTCAGCGCAGCAGCAACAACTGCAACAGCAAGACCGCCACATCGAGCAACTACAACGGCAACTACAGCTGACAATGCTGCTGGCTCAGCTGGGTAGTCAACTGTTGCTGCTGACAGGTCTGATCTGGCTCGGCAGTCAGGCCACACCGACTGTGTTGCAAGGAGAGTTACCCTCTGCCGTGCTGGTCGCCTTGTTACTCGGCTGGCTTGGCCTTGGCGAAGTGTTTGCACCCTTAGCTCAGTTGCAAACCGCACTGGGTTATAGTCTGGCGGCACGGGATAGGGTCGATCAGTTGTTATTGCCAACCAGCCCTACGGCTGCGGTGACGGCTGTTTCGACCCATCAGCCGCTCGACAGTACCGTTTTACCAGCCCGTTGCCGCTTCAGCCTACAGCAACTGCGCATCGGCTTTGCCACGCCTTTAGCTGCTATTGCGCCCCAAAACCGCAACTTTGCCGCTGGGGATGTGATCCTCTTACAGGCCCCCTCCGGCGCTGGTAAAAGTTGTCTGTTACAAACCCTGGCTGGTGATCTGGCGGCGCACGGCGGCGACGTGTTATGCAATGATATCCCGCTGCAGCAATGGTCTGCGCAGCAGCGTCATCAGTTGATTGGTTATTTACCGCAAAAACCGCAGTTATTTCAGCTCAGTGTTGCCGCCGAACTGCGACTGGCCGATCCGGCCGCCACCGATGAACAACTGTTGCAAGTGCTGCAACTGGTTGGGCTGGAAGGCTGGTTACAGAAGCAGCCACAAGGTCTGCGCACCTTATTGGGCCAATATGGCGTTGGTTTATCCGGTGGTGAACTACGCCGTTTTGCCCTGGCGCGGCAATTATTACAACACAACCCGGTGTTGTTACTGGACGAGCCTTTTGCCGGGCTGGATCAAGCCACTGCCGACCAGCTCTTGAGCAATTTGGTCAGCTGGCAACAAGCCGGCATTTTGCTGATCGCCAGTCATCAGCAACAACAACATCCGGCATTTAACCAATGTTGGCAGTTAACCAGCAGTTAGCTGCCAACGTAGCGATTCAGGCCACCCAGCCATCGTCACCACAATTGAAGACACCCACCCATTGAATCCAACTCCACCCCAATCCAGGGCGCGATTCAGGCCACCCAGCCATCGTAAACACAATTGAAGACACCCACCCATTGAGTCCAACTCAGTTTTCCAGAGCTGTGTTCAACGAATGTGTTCTATGGATGTGTTGAATTATTCCACGCAACAATAGTAGTATTTATCATATAAATGATATATTTTTAAGTCTGCTTTATTTCTGCAAAGAGGTTGCGATGAAAGTTGTGGTTACAGGTGGCACCGGTTTTATCGGCAGCCATACCTGTCTGGCATTACATCAGGCAGGCATTGAACCGGTATTGCTCGACAATCTGAGTAATTCCAGCAGCAAGGTGTTAGATCAGTTAGAGAAAATTTCCGGGCAGCGTTTTCGTTTTATCGAAGGTGATATTGCTGATGCGCAGTTGATGCAGCAGTTACTGCAACAGCATCAGCCACAAGCGGTGCTGCATTTTGCTGCGCTGAAAGCCGTGGGGGAATCGACCCGGCAACCGCTGCGTTATTATCAGAACAATGTCGCGGCGACCCTGAGCATGCTGCAAAGTATGCAGCATTGTGGCGTGAAACAAGTGGTGTTCAGCTCTTCTGCCACTGTCTATGGTGATCCGGACTATTTGCCGATTGATGAACAGCATCCGATCCGCGCCACCAGTCCTTACGGCTGGAGCAAAGTCATGGTTGAGCAGCTATTACAGGATCTGGTGCAGGCCGATCCAGCCTGGCTGGCCATCACCTTACGTTATTTTAATCCGGTTGGGGCTCACCCCAGTGGCCTGCTCGGCGAAAGTCCAAGCGGCATCCCGAATAATCAGCTGCCTTATATCGCCCAAACTGCCGTCGGCAAACGACCTTTTGTCAGCGTGTATGGTGCCGATTATGCCACCAAAGATGGCACTGGCGTGCGCGATTACATCCATGTGATGGATTTAGCGCATGGTCATGTCGCAGCTTTATTAAAACTGCAACAGCAACAGGGCTTTCACGCTTTTAATCTTGGCACAGGCCAGGGTTATTCTGTGCTGGACATGCTGCATGCTTTTGCCGCTGCCGCCGGTAAAGAGATCCCTTATCAGCTGGTAGCACGGCGACCGGGTGATATCGCCAGCAGCTATGCCGATGCCAGTAAAGCGCAACGCGACCTGAACTGGCAAACGCTGGCTGATTTAACCGATATGACCCGCGACACCTGGCGCTGGCAACAAAATTATCCCGCAGGTCTGGAGGAAGCATGAGTCAGCCTGAACGTCCACATCGCCGGAAAAACCCACTGACAGGTCGCTGGGTGCTGGTGTCACCCCATCGCAATAACAGGCCCTGGCTTGGCGCCACTGAACCGGCCGCGGCCGAAACCTTACCTGTGCATGATGCCAGTTGTCCGCTGTGCCCGGGTAATGTCCGCGCCAATGGTGAAGAAAATCCGCACTATGGCTATACCCATGTCTTTAGCAATGATTTTGGCGCCATTCTGCCAGCAAAGGTGCCAGCAGACCCGACAGCAGCCGACACCAGTCAAGAGGTAAGCCAGCCCAATCCTTTGTTTCAGAGTCAGCTCGCTGATGGTGAATGCCGGGTGATTTGTTTCTCGCCACGGCATGACAAAACCCTGCCGGAACTGAGCCACGCTGAGCTGCTGGCCGTGGTGCAATGCTGGCAGCAGCATTATCTGGATTTAGCCAGCCACTACAGTTGTGTGCAGGTGTTTGAAAATAAAGGTGCCATCATGGGCTGTTCGCAGCCGCATCCGCATGGCCAAATCTGGGCCCATCCTTATTTATCCACCGAAATCGAGCAGGAAGATCAGCAACAACAGACCTACTGGCAGCAACATGGCCGTGCTTTACTGGCTGATTATGTCGCAGCAGAACGGCGCGATGGTCGCCGCCTGGTGTTTGAAAATCAGCACTGGTTGGTGGTGGTGCCTTATTGGGCCGCCTGGCCTTTTGAAACCCTGGTATTGGCCAAAGATGATCTGCAACATCTGGGGCAACTAAATGACAGCCAGGCCAGCGCGCTGGCCGAAGCACTGCAAGTACTGACCTGTAAATACGACAATATTTTTCAGTGCAGCTTTCCTTATTCAATGGGTTGGCACAATGCGCCGGCCGGTCGGGAGCCGATGCCGATCGCAGGCGAAGCACATTGGCGGTTGCATGGCCATTTTTATCCGCCGCTGTTACGTTCCGCCAGCGTGAAAAAACATATGGTGGGTTATGAAATGCTGGCCGAAAGCCAGCGCGATATCAGCCCGGAAACTGCGGCCGCCATTTTACAGGCCGCCAGCACGACTCACTACAAGCAAGGACTTTCTGATGACCAATGATCAACTGCTGCAACACTTTGCTGCCATGTATCAAGCCAGTGCCAGCGGCATGGCCAGTGCACCGGGCCGGGTCAACCTGATAGGTGAACATACCGATTACAATCAGGGTTTTGTCTTACCCTGCTCGCTGAATTTCCGCACCAAAGTACTGTTTCGCGCCAGAACCGATCGGCAACTGGTGGTGCATTCGCTGAATTATCCGGGCGAGCATGATTCTTTTGCGTTAGATAAACCAGTGCAATCCGGTCCATCCCAGTGGGGCAACTATGTGCGGGCCATGGCTTTTGTGCTGCAACGCGCCGGCCATCAATTACCCGGCGCCGACTTACTGATTTACAGTGACGTGCCGCAAGGGGCTGGCTTATCCTCCTCGGCGGCACTGGAAGTGGCGGTGGGCGGGGTGTTCAGTCAACTGGCCAATCTGCAGCTGAGTCCGGAACAAATCGCCTTGTTTGGTCAGCAAGCCGAAAACGATTTTATGGACTGTCAATGCGGCATTATGGATCAGCTGATTTCAGCCAAGGGCCAACCCGGACAAGCGCTGATGATTGACTGTCAGGACTTAAGCAGCACGGCAGTACCAGTACCAGCCGGACTGGCGCTGGTGATTATTAACTCCAATTACCCGCGTAAACTGGTTGAGAGTGAATACAATCAGCGCCGGCAGGACTGCGAACAAGCCGCAGTTAAAATGGCCATGCCAAGTCTGCGGCACGCCACGCTGGCCATGCTGAACGCTCACCAGTCCGTGTTGACGGAGACTGAATTAAAACGGGCCCGTCATGTCATCAGCGAAAACCAACGGGTGTTGGCGGCCGTCACTGCGTTACAACAACAGGATATGGCCGCATTACGGCAACTGATGGCAGCCTCACACCAATCCTTGCAACAGGATTTTGCGGTGACAGTGCCAGCCACCGACGGTCTGGTGGAGATTTGCCAGTCGGCATTGGGTGAACGGGCGGCAGCCCGCATGACCGGCGGCGGCTTTGGCGGCGCTATTGTTTGTTTATGCCCAACTGACGCCGTTGACGTTTTGACCAGCGCAGTGCAGGCACAGTACCAACCGCGTTTTGGCTTACAGGCAGATATCTATGTTTGTCAGGCCGGCACTGGGTTAGCTGTTGAATTGATCTGACAACAGCAGTGCGTTATTGACTCGAAGCACCACTGGCGCTGCTACTGAAAGGACTGGCGCCAGCAACCACAGACCGGACTGAAGTCCGGCGTTACACGACCAGGGGAGAATCAAATGCCATCAAAAGCACGTTGTTACCTGCTGACACTCACCAGCGCCTTGGCGCTCGCTAGCTTGTCAACCGCAGCCACCGAAACGGTTAGCGCCGAACAACTCTATCCAGCACTATCCGCTGAAGTGTTGCCGGCGCTGTCGGCACGGGGCAGTTATCCGGTGGGGGTCAGCACCTTGACCATCACCAATCCGGCGCAGCTGGATCTGAATACACAAAGCTTGCAGGACAGGCCGCTGCGGCTGGAAGTCTGGTACCCGGCGCGTCAAGCTGCGGCCCTGACCAGCTATCAGAACCAGAGCCGCAGTGGCGTGCCCTTTAGTCTCCAGGCCAATGCCAGCCGCGACAGCGCCATCGACCAAAGTGCGAAGTTTCCACTGGTGGTGCTCTCTCATGGTTACACCGGCTACCGCACCATCATGTTTTACCTCGGCGAACATCTGGCTTCCCATGGTTATATTGTGGCAGCCATCGATCACACCGACTCCACCAATGCCGAAGTGGAGATGAAAACAGCCCCTTTTGCCGGTTTTGTCAGTACCTTATTAAATCGCTCGCGTGACCAGCAGTTTGTGTTAGCCCATTTACGCAGCAGCAACACCTTTTTGCAGCCGCAACTGGATGGCACAAAAGCCGCGGTGATTGGCTATTCGATGGGCGGCTTTGGCGCCGTCAACACAGTCGGCGGTTGTTACGCCTTTTCGGGGGCCACGACAGCGGCTTTTACCGGCAGCAAAGATGAAAAACAAATCGCGCAGTTGCAACAGTTACTCAATAGCTGCGCCGGTGGTCAGGCGCCAACAAAGTTCAGCGTTGATCCAGCCTGGAAAGCCGCGATCGCGCTCGCGCCCTGGGGCGGCCAACATCAGTTGTTTGAGCCGGCAGCATTAAAACGGATCAAGGTGCCTATGCTGTATATTGCCGGCGATCAGGATGATATTTCCGGTTACGATGGCATCCGCTGGTTATTCCAACACAGCGGCAGTCAAGATAAATATCTGCTGACTTATCAGCAGGCCCGTCACAATATTGCGCCGCATCCGGCACCACAGGCCGCCAGTGCTAATGAACTGGACCTGGGTCATTATTATGAACCGGCCTGGTCCAGCCGCACCCTGAATGAAATCAATAAACATTTTGCGTTGGCGATGCTGGATTGCCATGTCAAAGCGGTTGCCAGTCAGTGCCGTTATCTGCAGTTGCCTGCCAGCCCGACCCGCAAAGATGCCGCTGGCAAAGAGCTTGGTTTTACCGGCTTTGCCCCGCGTTATGCCACTGGCCTGTTATGGCAACAAGGCAGTGGTGGCTGACAGCCAGGACGCGGCACAGTGGCAATGTGGTTCGACCACGCCCTGCACGCCGCTTAACTGGTAAATAAACAAGTGACCCGCCTGGGGTTGGGCGGCCAATTGACTGGCAGTCAGCCCCAGCCTGGAGCTGGTCACGGCCAGCAAATCTAACCGCGGGCCACACAAGGCGACACTGGATGGCTGGGACACCGGCAGGCTCAAGGCTAAATCAATGCTGCCATCAGGCGCATAACGCACCACCTGACCGGCGCCCCAGTGGGCATTCCATAAATAGCCTTGTGCATCAATGGCTGAACCATCCGGATGAGCATCATCCGGGGTCTGGGCAAACAGCTGGGGCTGGCTGAGGTTACCGCTCTCGGGGCAAAATTGGTATTGCAGAATTTGATGTTTCGGCGAATCGGCATGGTACATCCGGCGCCCGTCCAGACTCCAGCATAAACCATTCGAAATGGTCAGGCCCTGTAACCTTGGGATGGCATTGCCATTGGCCGCTAACTGATATAAACGGGCACTTTGCCGGGCAAAACGTTCATCTTCCACCATAGTGCCGGCCCAGAACCGGCCTTGCCGATCAACCCGGCCATCGTTAAAACGCAAGCCGCTGTTGGCTGACTCCGGCAGCGGTTTATCCAGCCACTGCAAAGCGCCGGTTTGAAAGTTATACAGAGCAAAACCACAAGCAAAGGCCACCACCAGCTGATAAGGGCCACCGTCCTGTAAAAAAGCAAAACTGCCAACCCGATGCGGTAAGGCAAAAGTTTCCAGGACCGCAGTTTGCAGTGCGTAACGTTGTAACAGCGCCCCTTCGATATCAATCCAATACAAAGCCTGTTGTGCCTGATGCCAGAGCACATTTTCACCTAACATATTGCCTGCTGGAACGACAGCGAACAGCTCACTGACCTTTGCCCTGCTCACACCTGAATTCCTGTTTACCTATGGCCGCAGCAGCTTAACAAGAAATAAAGTTATCTTCATGCTTTAATAACGGCAAGACGACCAAATCCGCCACAGACACGACTATTGACTGAGATGTCCGCTGTGCTTTGACTGATTTTTTTGCAAATTTCAGTTGCCAATATCACGCTTTAGCGGCAATCTGGTCATATTTATATGATAAATAATGAAGACCTAAAATGACATCATATCTACTCTCGATTGATCAGGGCACCACCAGTTCCAGAGCTATCCTGTTTTCGCTGGATGGTAAACCGCAGGCCTGTGCCCATGAAGAATTCACCCAGCATTACCCGGCGAATGGCTGGGTGGAACATGATCCGGCCGATCTGTGGCAGACCGTATTACGCACTTGCCGCCAGGTCATCGCCCAACAACAGATCAGTGCCAGCCAGATAGTGGCAATTGGCATTACCAATCAGCGCGAAACGACCCTGGTCTGGGACAGAGCGACCGGTGAACCGCTGTATCAGGCGATTGTCTGGCAAGACAGGCGCACCACCGCCTATTGTGAAGCCTTGCATAACGAGACGGTCAGTCAGCTGATCGCCGACAAAACCGGTTTATTGCTGGATCCGTATTTTTCTGCCAGTAAAATCGGCTGGATCCTGGATCATGTGCCCGGTGCCCGCGAACGCGCCAATCGTGGTGAACTGGCTTTTGGCACTGTCGATAGCTATTTGTTGTGGCAACTCACCGGCGGTCAGGTCCACCGCACCGATGCCACCAATGCCTCGCGTACTATGCTGTTTAACATCCACCAGCAATGCTGGGATGAAGAATTATTGCAGCTGTTTAATATCCCGGCCGCGCTGTTACCGGAAGTGATGGACAGCGCCGCCGATTTTGGCCGCTGCTTGCCAGACTGGTTCGGGAGGGCGATCCCAATCTGCGGTATTGCCGGCGATCAACAAGCCGCGTTGTTTGGTCATGCCTGTTTTGAGCAAGGTATGGCAAAAAGCACTTATGGCACCGGTTGTTTTCTGATGCTGAACACCGGTGACACTGCACTGAAATCCAATAACAGATTATTGACGACTGTGGCCTACCGGCTCAATGGCAAGGTCACTTATGCCATCGAAGGCAGTATTTTTATGGCGGGCGCCACCATGCAATGGATTGTCGAAGGGCTGAAACTACTGCGCCATGCCGGTGAAAGTGAAGCCATGGTGCAGGACGTGCCGCTGGATCACGGTGTGTTTCTGGTGCCGTCTTTTACCGGCTTGGGTGCGCCTTACTGGGATCCGAATGCCCGTGGTGCCATTCTTGGCTTAACCCGCGATTCCGGCATCAGCACTATAGTGGCAGCTGCACTGCAATCTGTTGGTTATCAGACCAAGGATTTACAAAAAGCGATGGAACGTGATGGCCTCAGACCCAAGGTGCTGCGGGTCGATGGTGGTATGGTGAAAAATAACTGGGTGCTGAGTTTTCTGGCCGATATTCTTGGTGCAGTGGTCGAGCGGCCGCAGATTATCGAAACCACCGCGCTTGGGGTGGCTTATCTCGCCGGGTTACAGGCCGGCGTCTTTGCCTCGACCGCCGAATTGGCCACGCTGTGGCACTGCGAGCGGCGTTTTGAGCCAAGCATCAGTGTGGAACAACGGAATCAGTTGTACTGTAAATGGCAGCATGCGGTGGCCCAGGTCCGACTCTAACGCGACCAGCCTCATCCAGCTGCCAGCCAAAATCGTCCCCAAGCAGTGAAAGGCTGCCGGGTCGATTTGTGCTGGGCGTGATGGGCTGACAACTGTGAGAAAAAACTCACTGTTCAGACCAATTGCCGCTTGTTTTTTGCCGGATCTAGCCATTATCATGAGATATATATTATTTGTATGATAATTAAGGTGAAACAGATGAGCGCGACAGAAGCAGAAATTGATCTGCTGGTGATCGGGGGTGGCATCAATGGCACCGGTATTGCTGCCGATGCCGCGGGTCGGGGGTTATCCGTCTGGTTATGTGAGCAGCAGGATCTGGCGGCAGCCACTTCATCCAATAGCAGTAAACTGATCCACGGTGGTTTACGTTATCTGGAACATTATGAATTCCGGTTGGTACGGGAAGCGCTGGCAGAGCGGGAAGTGCTGTTAAAAAATGCGCCGCACATTATGTGGCCACTGTTATTCCGTTTGCCGCATCAACCGCATTTAAGACCGGCCTGGCTCATCCGCTTGGGGCTGTTTTTATACGACAACCTGGCGAAACGACTGACCTTACCGGCTTCGCGCGGTATCAAATTCGGTGCTGATAGTCCGTTACACCCACAGATCAGCCGCGGTTTTGAATATGCCGATGGCTGGGTTGATGATGCCAGACTGGTCGTACTGAACGCCGTAGCTGCCCATCAGCATGGCGCCCGTATTCTGACCCGGACCCGTTGTATTGCCGCCCGCCGGATGCAGGACCACTGGCTGGTCACGTTGCAACCCCAAGCCCTAGCCGGACAAGTGACGCCACCCGTGATCATGCTGAAGGCCAAAGCCATCGTCAATGCAGGCGGCCCCTGGGTAGCCCAATTATTCAGTGATGCCCTGACGGAACAAAGTCCACAACAGATCAGGCTGGTGAAAGGCAGTCATATTGTGGTGCCCAAGCTGCACGATCAGCCCCATGCCTACATGCTGCAAAATCAGGATCAGCGGATTGTGTTTGTCATTCCGTATGAGCAAAACTTTTCGTTAATTGGCACCACAGATGTCGAATATGAAGGTGATCCGGCCGCTGTTGCCATCAGCCCGGCTGAAATTGATTATTTACTGCAGATCAGTAACAGTTATTTCAAACGCCAGCTTAGCCGCAGTGACATCGTCCATAGTTTTTCCGGCGTCAGGCCACTGCTGGATGATGAGTCTGTCAACGCACAGGCCGTTACCCGCGACTACAAACTGGAGCTCAGTGCTGTAGCAGAACAGCTGCCTTTGTTATCCGTGTTTGGTGGCAAAATTACCACTTACCGCAAACTGGCTGAAGCAGCCGTTGACCGGTTGGCGCCGTTTTTTCCGGCGATGACCGCACGCTGGACTGCCGATACACCGCTGCCTGGCGGTGATTTTGCCAATAGCCAAAGCCTGGCGCAACAACTGCAATTACAGTATCCGTGGCTGCCGGTGGCCATCCAACAAAGATATCTGCGCAGTTACGGCAGTCGCAGCCATTTATTGCTATTAAGGGCACAAAGTGTGGCTGATTTAGGTGAACATTTTGGCGCAGGCTTATACCAGGCCGAAGTGGATTATCTGAGTCAGTATGAGTGGGCATTGCAGGCCGAGGATATTCTGTGGCGGCGCAGCAAACTGGGTTTACAGCTGGAGGCGGCTCAGCAGCAACGACTGCAGCAATATCTGCAGGCAACCACCCAACAACAACCAGCCCGACAATTGGCTTAGCCGATCGCCGGCCAGTTGCCTCTGAGGCAGAGTGCCGGCAGCTATATTGCCTTTATTGCCTTTAACCTTCTTAATGCGGCGTTAATCCGGCATCAGCTGTTGCGCCAGCGCGACTCTGGCAAAACCAGCCAAAGTCGCGGCGGTGACATCAATCGACACCGTATCAATCGCCATGCTGGTCAGCACCTGGCTAAAACACTGCCGCAACATCGGATTGCCAATCAGCACCACTTCCGGCGGAAATTGCCACTCTAATGCCTGCATGGCCGCTTTGATATCACTGCCAATCAACAGCCCGGATAAATAAGCCCGGCCTTCAGTGGCCGAGTCGCCGGCAAATAACTGGCGTGAGCGCACACTAAACAAGGTATGCAATAAATCGGCTTGTTGCTGGTGCAGACTGAGGGCTGCGCCTCTGGCAAAACTATGCCAGCAAAACGGCTCCGTCTGCGGCAGTTTGGGCAATAACACACTCCGATGGCACAATAAATCAAACAATTCACCGGTCAGCGCGGTTTTAAAATATTCAATCACACCATCTCTGAGTAACACCCACTTAGTATGGGTGCCGGGTAAACATAATAAATGTTCGCCTTGCTCGTATTCAGGATACAGCTGGCATAAACCGAGAATTTGTAGCTCTTCGCCGCGCATGGCATCAAATTGCTGGCCGGGTAAGCGGCAACTCAAGCCTGGCATGATACTGATTTGATAATGTTCACAGGCCAAGGACTGCGGATGTTGCAGGATTTGTTCAGGCCGGATTGGGCAGGCCAGATAAGCCGTTTCCAGCCAACCAATACTGGAACCAATCTGGCCCGCCAGATAGACGGGTAACGGACCATATTGCGTCAGCCAGGGATTAATCAACGTCAGCAAAGTCGATTTAAAATCAGTCTGGACTTTTTTCACCCCAGGCCCGGTCAGACTGCCCAGCACTGTCACTTCACCGTTGCTGGCTAACTGGCAGCAATAAGCCCGCAGATGACTGGTGCCCCAATCGACCGCAATATAACAGCACAAAGCCGGCTCCTGCTGGCGCAATCAGACTCTCCCGCCGTCAATACAAATAGCCTGACCTGTGATCAACGCACTTTGGTCGGACGCCAGAAACAGCGCCAGATTAGCCACATCCTGCGGCTTGATAAATTGTTTTAAGGCGGCAGCTGCCAGCCATTTTTCCTGCTCGTCCGGCGTGAACCAACTGGCCAGTTGACGTTCAGTCGCAACCCAACCTGGTAAAATCGCATTGACTCTGATGCCCTCAACACCAAAGTCTTTCGCCAGCGCTTTGGTCAAACCAATCAAACCGGCTTTGGCGGTGACATAACCGGCCATTTCCGGCTGACCTGACAACGCATTAATAGAACTAAAATTGATGATGCAACCTTGCTGCTGCGCCCGCATCAGCAAAAAAGCGGTTTGAGCGGCAAAAAAGGCCGGGTCCAGATTCACCTGCATACATTGTTGCCAATCACGCACTGACACCTCAGTACTGGGCTGGCGTCTGTCATTGGCGACATTATTAATCAGCACATCCAGTCCGCCCAGAGCCGCCGCCGCATCCTGTAACGCCTGCTGCAATAACGCCGGTTTGGTGACATCCACAGCCCGGAACCACAGAGGTTCAGCGCATTGCGCTTGCAGCGCTTCGGCCGCGGCAGTATCAATATCAATAAAAGCCACTTTGGCCTGCTGGGCGGCAAAACTACGCACCATGGCAGCACCAATACCAGTAGCGCCGCCGGTAATAAATACAACTTTCTGTTTCAGGCTGGGATAGAACGTGGCTGCAGTCACCTGAGTGTCTCCGGTTTTATCTGATTTAATCATTGTGCCTGTGCAAAGGAGCCGAAAATACAACAACGATGAAAATGAAAAATATGTTTTAAAAATAATAAATTGACTGCAATAACAATAAAAACTATGGCTAAAAAGCCAACAGTCAGAAAAAGTTATATCATATCTGCAGGTATTTTAATATGATATATTATGTGAATGAAAATTCAGGGATAACTGCAGATGAAGACTGAACCAAGACAGAATTTAACCCACCAACTGACGCATGATTTAGGTTTAGCCATAGTGCAGGGGGTTTATCCGGTTGGCACAGGTTTACCCTCAGAAGCTGATCTTTGTATTGAATATGATGTCAGTCGCAGCTCAACCCGTGAAGCAGTCAAAATGTTATCCGCCAAAGGACTGATTTCATCCAGGCCCAAGCAAGGCATCCGGGTATTACCAGAAAGCAGCTGGAATATGTTTGATACCGATGTATTAAAATGGATCCTCAGCAGCAAACCTTCGCTGGCATTACTGAAAGAATTTACCCAGGTGCGGGTAGCGCTGGAACCCCAAGCGGCCGCGCTGGCTTCAGTCACCGCCACTTATCAACAATTGGAAGCCATTGAAAAAGCGCTGGCGCGGATGGTCGAAGCTGAACAAGGATTGGATGATCCGCTGGAGGCTGATATCGCTTTTCATACCAGCATTCTGGCGGCCAGCAATAACAGATTTTTTCTGCAGCTGACTGAGTTTATTAGTACAGCGCTGCGGGTCAGTATCCGCTACACCAATAGGATCAAAGGGGTACCTGGCGCAGACGTGCAAAAACACGCTGACATTCTGCACACCATTAAGTCACGCAATCCGGAGCGGGCGAAAAAAGCGGTCGAAACCATTCTGGACGAAGCACTGGAACTGATTGAATCTAAACTGGAATAAATGGCCAGCAGCTGAAGCGCTGATGGCCATGTCGGATGCTCTGGCTTAGACCGCCAGCAGTTCAAATACCAATGAAGTTTGTGGATGGGTGATTGGCATTTGCAAACCAAACTGCATCAGGGCTTCGCCTGTCATCACTGCGCCTTCAATTTTACTCAGCACTGAGGCTGAATATTCTTTCAGTTGCAGCGGCCACACCAGGCTAATGCGATAGCACTGCTGCGGCAATAAACCAACAAAACGATATCTGGGCGGCATAGTGCGGGCAGTTTCCGCCACGCTGTTATAAGCAAACAGGGCTTTGTGCTTTTCAGGCGCCACCAAACCAAAATTGAGGCTGTATCCATCCGGATCTAACCGGTACAAGTCGGCATTGTGGATAAATTCACGCTCTGACTTATGCAAAGCAATGGCGGCTTTCAGGGCCTGGCTTTCGGCTGTGCTTAATTCGCGCGGATCCATTTCAATGCCCATATGACCGAACATGGCGACCGCAGCGCGCATTTCCAGACTGACCCGACGACCGGTAATATGGCAATCCCGCGGCCCGACATGTGCTCCCATCACATCCGATGGGAAAAAGAACGAACAACCGCGCTGAATTTGCAATCGGTCTAAGGCATCGTTGGAATCCGAGGTCCAGACACGATCGGTATGGGCCAACGCGCCATAGTCAACTCTGGCACCGCCAGAAGAACAACTTTCAATTTCCAGGCCGGGATGTGCAGCTTTGAGTTTATCCACCAACGCATACCAGGCCAGCGTTTGCTGATGCACTGCCGGCTGACCGACCGCATTACCCGGATGATTCAGATCACGGTTGATATCCCATTTGATATAAGCAATCTGCGGGTACTGTCGTAAAATCGCATCAATTGCAGCAAACAAATACTGACTGACTTCAGGCCGGCTCAAATCAAGTACCAGCTGATTACGAAAGCGCAGTTGCTGATTATTGGCGGTACTGAGCACCCAATCCGGATGTGCCCGATACAAATCACTATCGGGATTGACCATTTCAGG
>Ga0114982_1000085_pt1 | contig 43838 bp, 37 predicted proteins | sample Shrwel_input2_FT_FD_87183 | JGI IMG/M metagenome (GOLD analysis project Ga0114982, IMG submission 87183) | Subsurface microbial communities from deep shales in Ohio, USA - Utica-3 well 1 S input2 FT | ecosystem: Environmental > Aquatic > Deep subsurface > Shale gas/oil reservoir > Produced... | reverse complement strand
GATTTTTTACCCAAAAGTAAGTTTATAAAGCACGATGATTTTAAAATCATACAATTATTGAATATTCTTTTTTCTATTACTACTTTTTTAATCGATATATTTTTTGTTTCTCAAAAAGATAAAAATAAAAGGTAACGATTGATAAGCTCCAAATAATTACGATCAAAATCATTGTAAAAACTTTCAATCTCACTACTAATTATTTTAGAAAATATTTTGTGCAGCATAATCTAAAATTTAATGGTTAAAAGTACAGGTAGGGTTTTGTGTAAAGATATTACAAAAATTTAATAACCATTTTTTTGTTATGGATAATAAAACGACAGAAGTAATAGATTATTTTTATTGTAGTCGTTCTGCTATTTTAAAATAAAAGGAAAATTCAAAATAATGAATTTTAAAGATGTCTTAAATTACTATATCAATAATACTTCTTAAAATCTATTAATGAGACAAGATATTGCAAGAGACAGTTTTTTACATCAGTTTGAAAATTGATTTCTACTTCATTCTTCATATTTATCATAAAAATTCTCGGCAAAGATACTATCAGTTTGAATGATCTTGGCAAATGATACTACTCAATATTACTTATGCGTAGTAAAACTCAAGAATTTGAAAAACGATATACTTGATATTCGTATTATCTTAAAAGAAATATGCAATTTCAAAAAATGATAATAAAAAAAGAGAAAATCTATCTGATTTTCTCTTTTGTCTTTTAAGTTCTATGCTGAATCTAATCTTTCATTCTTGCAATTACATCGATTCCACCTTTGGTTTTATCTCCAATTTTACAGATAATTTCTGTATCAAGAGGGAGGAAAATATCCATTCTAGAACCGAATTTAATGAATCCGAACTCATGTCCTGCTTTTGCAGTATCGCCTTCATTACAATAAAAAACAATTCTTCTGGCAACATATCCCGCAATTTGTCTGAAAACCACTTTATGATTCGTTAAACTTTCCACTGCAACCGTTGTTCTTTCGTTTTCGGTAGAAGATTTTTCGTGCCAAGCTACTAAATATTTTCCGGGATGGTATTTTTTATAAATTACATTCCCAGAAACAGGAAATCTACAAATGTGAACATTTAATGGAGACATAAAGATAGAAACCTGAATTGCTCTTTCTTTTAGAAATTCTGTTTCTTCAACTTCTTTTATCATCACCACTTTTCCATCTACTGGTGCAATCACATTTTCTGTATGATCAAGAATATCACGATTCGGAACTCTGAAAAACCAAAAAACCAAGCCGTAAATTACCAATAACGGTACGATAATCAGTAACGACCACATTTCTAGAAAATAAATAGCTAAAGCCGCTATTACGGCAAAAAGTAGACTCGCTACGATGATCGTTCCTTTCGATTCCTTATGTAGTTTCATATGAGGATATATAATTTTTTATCGCTTGATTTTATTTAAAAATTGCGAATAATAAGTTTAAATAAATTTTTCTAAAATAAAGTACAAATATACAACAGGAACGCAGATTAAAAAACTATCAAGCCTGTCTAATACTCCGCCATGTCCCGGAATAATGTTTCCGCTGTCTTTTACACCAAAAGTCCTTTTCAGCTGACTCTCTACCAAATCTCCTAATGGTGCAAAAGCTGCAATCAGAAAACCAACAACCATCCAGTTACCGCGAAGCTGTGGCTGATACATTTCCACAAAATAAGAAAGAACCAACGTAAGCGCTACTCCACCTGCATAACCTTCCCATGTTTTCTTTGGAGAAATTTTGGGTGCCATTTTATGCTTCCCAAAAAACTTCCCTACGAGATATGCGAAAGTATCGCTGCTCCATATCAGAATAAATAAGAAAATAACTTCTAATGAAAAATTGCTGTCATAGGATGAAAACTTGGGTAATCCCAATGCAAACGAGAATGGCAATGCTACGTAGATAACAGTGAAAATAAGCTTTCCGCTGTCAAAATAAAGTTCGCTTGTAAATTTAAATAAGGTAACAACGGCAATAACAATCAGTGAAATTGCAAGAATTTCTGAAAGTCTGAAATTGAAATAGAAATCGTGGTAGAAAAACCTTTTTGAAAACAAATAGAAGATAAACAGCACAATGGGCAATACAACCCATTTTTCATAGCCGTCACCAAATTTCATTATTTTAATACACTCCCATGTTCCTACCAGCAAAAGAAATGTGATTAACCCGTAATAAAGGTACTGTTGTTTTACAAGACCAGGAGAAATCTGATCAAGAAGCTGTGCTCCGAAAGGTGTAGTACAAAGAATAATGACTGCAATATACACAATCCCCGAAATGGTTCTCTGAATAAGATTTTTGTCCAAAATTTAAGATTTAGAAATTACTAGTCTTCTAACAGCAATAAAAACAGCTTGGTATTGTTATTGGCTGCAGTATCCAGTTTAGAATGATTTCCGCTGATTGAGGTAAGATTTTTTATATTTCCTGTGCGTTTTATTTTTCCCATTGCATCGTTCAGATTGCTTACGATCTGAGAAACATTTGCCATGATAATAATCTTAGAAGGCAGTCTGGAAGAATGATAATGCAGAATATTATTATGAGAAAGCATTATTCTGCCGTCATAGGCAATAAGATATTCGCAGGTGATAAATGCTGCATCATTTCCACTTTCAAGTTGTGGTGTATGAGAAACTTTTACAACATTCAAAAAATTCTGCAGGTCTTTGTCACAACAAAACACAGAATTTGCACCCTCAATTTTGAGGATCTGGTTTAAAGTCTGCAAAGCCTCTGCTTCATCAGCACAATAATTAAAAAAACCACCTGAATGGGTAAACAATTGGGCAAACTTATAATCAAGATCAGCGTTTTTCAGCGAATCTCCTAGCTTCTCCAGACTTTGCTTGTCTTCTTCTTCGGGCTGATTGGTTAGTTTGCTTACAATTCTCTTAAATAAACTCAACTTAATGTATTTTTAGTCAACTTAATACAAAAATAGAAAATTAATTAGAATTGTTTCTAATAATATCGTTTTAAAATGAAAAAACCCAGCAATTTTAAAATCACTGGGCTGTATTCAATTGAATTTAAATATTTTAAATCTGAGTAGGACTTTCCGGCGCCTGAATTTCGCCCTCCTCTACTTTTTCATTTAATGAAATTGTATTTGTAACCGGTCTTTCTGTCAATTCCGGATCCCATGCTCTTTTTCCAAATATATCTTCAAGATCCTCACGGAAAATCACTTCTTTTTCTAAAAGCTTATTCGCCAAAGCATCTAATTTATCTTTATTTTCTGTAAGAATTCTTACCGCTCTTTCATACTGATTTTCGATAATCATTTTGATTTCCGCGTCAATCTTAGAAGCAGTAGCTTCAGAATAAGGTTTGCCGAAATTATATTCTGACTGACCTGAACTGTCATAATAGGAAATATTACCAATATTCGGACTCAATCCGTAGATCGTCACCATTGCCTGAGCTCTTTTTGTAACAGTTTCTAAATCTGAAAGTGCACCAGTAGAAATATTATTAAATATTACCTGTTCTGCTGCTCTGCCTCCTAAAGTCGCACACATCTCATCCAACATCTGTTCAGTAGTCGTTAACTGTCTTTCTTCCGGAAGATACCAAGCTGCTCCTAAAGAACGACCTCTCGGAACAATTGTCACCTTCAATAATGGTGAAGCGTGCTCAACTAACCAACTAATCGTTGCATGACCTGCCTCGTGGAATGCTACTCTTTTCTTTTCGGATGGCTTAATTGCCATATTTTTCTTTTCAAGACCCCCAATAATTCTGTCAACTGCATCTAAGAAATCTTGTTTTGTAACAAATTCATGGCTGTTTCTTGCTGCAATTAAAGCTGCTTCGTTACAAACGTTGGCAATATCTGCACCACTGAAGCCAGGTGTTTGTTTTGCAAGGAAATCTCTGTCAACAGTATCATCAAGCTTGATTTTCTTTAAATGAACATCAAAGATCTCTCTTCTTTCGTGCAGTTCCGGAAGATCTACATAAACTGAACGGTCAAAACGCCCCGCTCTCATTAATGCTTTATCCAAGATATCTGCTCTGTTGGTTGCAGCCATTACAATTACATTCACGTCGGTTCCGAAACCGTCCATCTCTGTAAGCAATTGGTTTAATGTATTTTCTCTTTCGTCATTTCCACCAGAGAAGTTATTTTTTCCTCTTGCACGTCCTATCGCATCAATCTCATCAATAAAGATGATTGCAGGAGATTTCGCTTTTGCCTGAGCAAACAAATCTCTTACTCTTGACGCTCCTACCCCAACAAACATTTCAACAAAATCTGAACCTGAAAGTGAGAAGAAAGGAACTTTAGCTTCACCCGCAACAGCTTTAGCCAATAACGTCTTACCAGTTCCCGGAGGACCCACCAACAATACTCCTTTAGGAATTTTACCTCCCAGTTTTGTGTACTTTTCAGAATTCTTCAGGAAATCTACAACTTCTTGTACTTCTTCTTTTGCTCCTTCTAATCCTGCAACATCTTTAAATGTTGTCTGAATTTTTTCTTTTTCGTCAAAAAGTTTTGCTTTAGACTTACCAATGGAGAAGATTTGCCCTCCTGGACCGCCACCGCTACCCATTTTTCTGAATAGGATGAAATAGAATAAACCTAAAATAGCAATCCAGATTAATGCTGAAAATAATATTTCAGTAAACGGGCTTTTACCCTCCGCGTAATCTTTAGATGTTTTTATTGCCGGATTATCCTTCTTTATGGTTTCAAATTTCTCTAAAAAAAGCTGTAAATCACCGTACTTCAAACTGTAATCTGCCTTTGAAGACATCCCTAAATTTGAAAAAGGATTGGTTTTATCTTCTTTTTTTACAGTGGCTGTTTTTGCAGCCTTTGTAAGAAATACCTCAGCTTTCTGCGACTGCTTATCTATCAATACATTCTGAACTTTTCCCGCTTGCATTTCCCTGAAGAAAGCATCTTCGTCGATAGTTTTTGCATTGTCGCCACCCAAAAAATTTGAGCCAAAAAATAACAAAAGGGCTATTATTGCGATTGGAAAAAACCAGTTAAAACCTTTATTATTCATTTAATACTTTTAAAATTTTTATACTTCACTTTCTATTCTGGTGATAATTGCATCACCCCAAAGTTCTTCAATATCGTAATATTGACGGGTTTCTTTCTGGAAGATGTGCACAACTACGGTAACATAATCTACCAAAACCCACATAGAGTTTTCTGTACCTTCCACGTGCCATGGTCTGTCCTGAAGATCATTTCTTACCTTTTTTTCTACACTTCCCGCCAAAGCTGAAACTTGTGTGTTTGAATTACCACTACAAATGATAAATGTCTCTGCTACTGAGTTTTCAATTTTTGAAAGGTCGAAAATCATAATATCTTCACCCTTTACATCCTGGATAGCTTCTACAATTTTATCTATTAGCGCTTGCTTTTCTACTGTTTTATTCATTAAAATATACTATAATCTGCAAATTTATTGTTTTTCTTTTACTTTAGCCTTACTTTTAGGGCTTTAATGTTCTTAAAGTTTTCTTAAATGAGCGATCTGTTTTATCAAAAAGAATGTTCTTCTACTAATGACGAAATATCTCAGGTTTTACTTTATCCAGATTCAAATTTTGTTGGTCTTTACACTTTTAATCAAACAAAAGGAAGAGGACAATATGGAAACACCTGGATTTCTACAGCTGAAAAGAATCTTGCATATACCATTGCGGTAAAAACAGACTCCATTTCGCTCAGTGATTTCATGTTCAATTATTATACCGCCATTGCAGTCAGACAGTATATTGCCATATTGACTGAAAATACCGTAAAAATCAAATGGCCAAATGATATTATTCTTGCCAACAAAAAAGTTGCCGGAATATTGATTGAAAAAAGAAAATATAACGGTGAAAATTATTTTTTAATTGGGACAGGAATCAACATTCTGCAGGAAAAATTTGATGAAATTTCTAATGCAGGTTCTATTTTTACGCAGACCGGAAAAAAACACGACCTCCAAACTGTAGTAAAAGAATTTCATCAGTTTTTAATTGAAAAATTTAAAAACCCACCTTCTGAGATCGAAGTTTTGGATGGTTTTAACGAAAATTTATTCCGAAAAGATGAAATATCTGTTTTTGAAATTGAAGAAGTACGACAAAATGGCATCATCCGAAAAGCTGACGAAAACGGTAAAATCTGGATTGAATTTGAAAACGGACTGCAATCTTTTTATCATAAAGAAATAAAACTTCTTTATTGATTGGCTCTTCTTACATATAAGATTAAAGTCAACGGAAAAAAGATAATATTGGGCATCCACATTGCCAATGCCGGAGACAAAATTTTATTTTCAGACACTACTTTTAGGGCTTCAAATGAGAATACAAATACAAAAGCTAACGAAATACCTATTGCCAAATTAATTCCCAATCCGCCTCTTTTCTTCTGAGAAGAAAGCGAAAGTGCTAAAAAAGTAAGTAAAATGATGGAAACAGGCATAGAAGTTCTCTGGTAAAGCTCATTGAGGTGAGCATTTAAGTTGCTATTCCCTTTTTCTTTTTCTCTATCAATAAATTTAAGAAGTTCCGGAGTGGTTTTGTTCTGTCCTAAAAGTTCATTCGGAAATAATTCTTCAGGAGCCTGTCCGTAGCTTTTTCTCAATTCAAAACCCTGTCCCAGTTTTTCAGAATCATCTTTATTGATGGTCTTTTCCAGATAACTATTCAGTACAAATTGTTTTTTAGCAGGATCCCAGAAAGCATCATTTGCTTTAAGCTCATAAATCATCTTTCTGTCTTTATCGAACTTTTGGTAAACAAACCCATAACCTCTGTGTTCACGTTTATTCCATGAGTTGACAAAAATATATTCCGTCTTACTTAATTGTGCTGAAACAGGAGCTGTACCTAGAATTTTATCTTTATTGGTCTGGTTGTAGGTGTAAGCTTCGAGCGCATTTTTTTTAATATTTGCCCAAGGAAGAACAAAATGATTAACTACAAGCGACAAAACTGCGATGAACAGCGATGTCATTAAATAAGGTTTTGCAAATCTGTGAAAACTTGCACCACTGCTTATAATGGCTACAATCTCTGTATTATTCGCCATTCTGGAGGTAAAGTAAATCACGGAAATAAAAACAAGAATCGCCAAAAATGTGACAACCAGATTAATAATCCAGAAAGGGTAAAAATGAATAAGAAAATACGTTAAATCAAGTTTTGGGTCGATCTCTGTTGCTTTTTCAATTCTAGGAATTTTCTGCTGTACATCGATCACCAATACCACGATAGACAGCAATATCAGCATGAAACTGAAAGTTCCAAGATATTTCCGGATAATATATCTGTCTACAATTTTAAACATGGTAAAATTTTAAAGTCTTTGTCTTAAAACTGGAACTACTGAGTTTTTCCATTCATAGAAATCTCCTGCTACAATATGTTCTCTTGCTACTTTTACCAAGTCTAAGTAAAATGCAAGATTATGAATTGATGCAATCTGTTTTGCCAAATATTCTTTTGAAACAAATAAATGACGCACATACGCTTTAGAATATTCCTGATCAACAAAACTTGTCCCAAACTCATCCAAAGGCGAAAAATCTTTCTTCCATTTTTCATTTTTCAGATTCATAACACCTTGCCAAGTGAAAAGCATTGCGTTTCTGGCATTTCTTGTAGGCATCACACAATCCATCATATCAATTCCGAGACCGATTGATTCTAAAATATTCCACGGAGTTCCTACTCCCATTAAATATCTTGGTTTTTCTTTCGGTAAAATATCGGTAACCTCATCAGTAATTCTGTACAATTCTTCTTCTGGCTCGCCAACAGAAAGTCCGCCGATAGCGTTTCCTTCTGCACCTGCTTCCGAAATAACTTCGGCCGATATTTTTCTTAAATCTGAAAAGGTAGAACCTTGAACGATGGGGAAAAACCTTTGTTTATGACCATATAATTCAGGATTTTTTTCATTCCAGTCAATGCATCTTTTTAACCAACGATGCGTCATTTCCATAGATTTTTTCACTTGGTTGTATTCACTTGGATACGCCACACATTCGTCAAATGCCATGAAAATATCTGCGCCAATTTGTCTTTGAATCTCCATTGATTTTTCCGGAGTGAATAAATGGACACTTCCGTCAATATGAGATTTGAATTTCACGCCTTCTTCAGACATTCTTCTCGTTCCTGAAAGTGAAAAAACCTGAAAACCGCCAGAATCGGTAAGAATCGGAAGATCCCAATTCATAAATTTATGCAAACCTCCCGCTTCCTGCATTACTTCCATTCCCGGACGAAGGTATAAATGATAGGTATTTCCCAAGATAATCTGGGCTTTAATATCTTCTTTTAGCTCTCTTTGATGTACAGTTTTTACACTTGCAACAGTTCCTACCGGCATAAAAATCGGAGTTTGTACAATTCCGTGATCTGTTACCAACTCTCCTGCTCTTGCTTTTCCCTGCGAAGTTTTTTCTATCTTAAAAAATTGCTGCATATTTTATCTTACTAATTTGGGAAGATTTGTGTTGGTTTTAGACTTACTTTCCACAAAACCTTTTGCTTTAGGATCTTTTTCTAAAAGAATTTCCTGTGCATCATCCACAATTTTATTCATTTTACCTGTTGCCACATAATATTTGTAGCTTTCGACAAAATCGTCTGCTTTTACATTATGGCTTTTAAGGATATATCTCGTTCCGCTTTCTAAATTTTTATTTAAATATGTATTGGTCACTTGGTCGTTAATCGCCAAATCTGCCATGATCTCAGACATCTTATCTTTATCCAGCAGGTTTTTTGGCTTATCTATGTATTCGCTACAAGAAACCAGAAACAAAAACGTCAAAAGCCCGATCAGTCTTCTCATAATTTATTAATTATAGATTTCCATTTTAAATTTAGAACTCCAAATACCGCTTCATGAATGATTCCACCGTTCATTTTGCTTTCTCCCAGTTCTCTGTTGGTAAAAATAATAGGTACTTCTACAATTTTAAAGCCTTTTTTAAAAGTTCTGAATTTCATTTCTATCTGAAAACCGTAACCTTTCAGTTTCACATTATCCAAACCAATTTCTTCTAAAACTTTCCTTGAAAAACAGACAAAACCTGCTGTAGTATCGTGAATAGAAAGTCCAAGAATAAATCTAACATATTTTGAGGCAAAATAAGAAAGCAAAACTCTTCCCATTGGCCAATTGACAACATTCACTCCTTTAGAATAACGTGACCCTACTGCCATATCGGCATTTAAACAAGCTTCAAAAAGTTTGGGAAGATCATTTGGATTGTGAGAAAAATCGGCATCCATCTCAAAAATGTAATCGTAATTGTTTTGCAATGCCCATTTAAAACCGTGAATGTAGGCTTTCCCTAATCCGTCCTTTATATGTCTTACCGACAAATGAAGTGTATGAGGAAATTTTTTCTGTAAATCCTTCACGATATCTGCCGTTTTATCCGGAGAAGAATCGTCAACAACGAGAACATGAAACTCCTGACCCAATGCAAAAACCGCAGAAATTATCTTTTCGATATTCTCCTTTTCGTTGTATGTTGGGATGATGACGAGTTTTTTCATTTCGATTTGCAAAGATATGTTATTTAAGCTTTTTATTTTATACAAAATAATCTATAATTTTGCAAAAAAATTTCCCTTTGCCAATATCCAAGAATTTTATAAACCAAATAAGAATACCCGAAAATAATGATTGGGTGGTTTTTATACTCATAGGATGTCTTTTCCTTTATATATTTATGATGAACATTATAGAAAGAGAAGCCAATCTGAAAGATTTTCTTTTGCAGAAATATTTTGACTCTAGTAATAATCTGCCAAGTTGGATCATTACTTCCTGTGTTATTACATTAACATTGGCTGTCTTAATCTCACAATATGTTCCTGTCGTTCCGGAATATGCTGCAAAACTTCAGATTTTGGGGTACCAGATGAATAAATTTGGATATAGTCTTACTGTAGTTTCATTATTTTATTTTGTAAGAACAGCATTAGGGTTTTTATATTATCAAAGTATAGGAGACGGAAAAAAATGGAGTATTTTTTATTTTACCTCAACAAAATTCAACTTTATCCTATCGATTTTGGTAATCATTTTATGCATAACCCACTATTATTTCCCTATTGATAAGAGTAAAGCGTTTTTGTACTACTTTTACTTTTTTCTGTTTGTTTTTATTTTCAAAGTTTTTTTCTACTTATTTCACAGGAACAACATCTTACCTCAAAAATGGTATTATAAATTTTTGTATATTTGCACGCTCCAAATAGCACCTTTATTGATGTTATGGAAGTTATTATTTATTTGATAAAAAGTACAAGATGAGAATAAAGTCTATATTGGTTTCTCAACCGGCGCCTAGTGAGTCTTCTCCCTATCTGGAAATTGCAAAAAAGGAAAAAATAAAGATTGATTTCCGTCCTTTTATCCATGTCGCAGGAGTTGATAACAAAGAACTCAGAACTCAGAAAATAGATTTAACGCAATATACAGGTATTATTTTCACCAGTAAAAATGCGATAGATCATTATTTCAGGTTAGCAGAAGAGCTTAGATTTTCTGTTCCTGATACGATGCGTTACATCTGTCAGTCTGAAGCAATTGCAAATTATCTTCAAAAACATATTGTTTACAGAAAGAGAAAAATCAGCTTTGGAGAAAAGAACTTTGCAGATCTTTTACCATTGTTTAAAAAATTCCCTTCCGAAAAATATCTTCTACCTTCATCTGATGTATTAAGCGCAGATATTCCAAAAACACTGGATGCGGCAAACATCCAATGGACGAGAGCAATTATGTACAGAACGGTTTGCAGTGATTTGACAGACATTAATATCGCAGATTACGATATGTTGATTTTCTTCAGTCCGCAAGGAATAAAATCTTTACAGCAAAACTTTCCGGATTTCAAACAGGGAGACACAAAGATCGGTGTTTTCGGACCTACCACTTCAGCAGCAGCAGAAGAAGCAGGACTGACAATAGACTTAATGGCTCCTACAAAGGAAACCCCTTCTATGACAATGGCATTAGAAAAATACATCAAAAGCTTACACAAATAGTTTTTAAAACTATCAATCATACAACCGTCTTTTCGCTCCAAGGAAAGATGGTTTTTTTTTAATTAAATTTGAACACAATTAATATTGAATAAAAATTGCTTCGATATATTTTAAATTTCAGCAAAATACTATTCAATTAAAAATCAAAACATTTCGGATGAAAACTCCTCAAGCAAAAAAAATTGAAAATATACTCGAAATTCACGGCGATAAAAGAATCGACAACTATTTCTGGATGAATGACCGTGAAAACCCTGAAGTCATCAAATATCTTGAAGAAGAAAACACTTACGCAGAAGCGATGATGAAGGAAACAGAAGCTTTTCAGGAAGAACTTTACGAGGAAATGAAAGCCCGTTACAAAAAAGATGATGAGTCTATCCCCTATTTCTTCAACGAATATTGGTATATTGTGCGTTATGAAGAAGGGAAAGAATATCCTATCTTCTGTAGAAGACACAAAACATTAGAAAATCCCGAAGAAATAATTCTCGATGTAAATATTCTTGCAGAAGGTCATGAATTTTTTGAAGTTGCCAATGTTGCAGTAAGTCCGAACAACGAATTAGCTTCATTCTCCGAAGATAATGTCGGAAGAAGAATCTATAATTTAAATTTCAAAAATTTAAAGACCGGTGAAATTCTATCAGACACCATAGAAAATACGACGGGAAAAGCAGTTTGGGCAAATGATAACAAGCATATTTTTTACATCAGAAAAGATGAAAGCCTTCGTGCATATAAAGTGTACCGACATGAATTGGGAACAAACCCTTCAGAAGATGTTTTGATTTTCCATGAAGAAGATGAAACTTTTGATGTGAATGTTTTTAAAACCAAATCTTTAGAATATATTTTTTTAGCAAGCTCAAGTACCATTTCTGATGAACATCACTTCATTCCTTCAGATAATGTTTTTGCAGAATGGAAAGTCATTCAGCCGAGAATTGATGATTTGGAATATTCTGTTGAACATTATGAAGATGAATTTTACATCATTACCAACGCAGACGATGCCACCAATTTCAAAATTGTAAAAACCAAAATCGACAATTGTGGAATGGAAAACTGGGTCGATGTAATTCCGCATCGAGCCGAAGTTTTACTGGAAGGTTTTGAGATTTTCAAAGACTATCTCGTTTTGGAAGAAAGAGAACAAGGACTTTTACAGATAAAAATCATCAATGAGAAAAACGGAGACACGTATGATTTACCTTTTTCTGACCCAACTTACACGGCTTATATTGGTTTAAATTTAGAATTTAATACTGATATTTTACGTTACGGATATGCTTCTCTTACCGTTCCAAGTTCAACTTTCGAATACAATATGAAAGATAAAACCACCAAACTTTTGAAGCAACAGGAAGTTTTGGGCGGGAAATTTGTCGCAGAAAATTATATTTCTGAAAGAATTTGGGCAAATTCAAGAGACGGAGAAGCAAAAATTCCCATCTCGTTAGTTTATCACAAGTACACAAAAAAAACAGCCGAAACTCCGGTTCTTTTATACGGATACGGAAGTTACGGACATACCGTTGATGCGAGTTTTTCTAATGTGAGACTTTCAATTCTCGACAGAGGTTTTATCTATGCTATTGCACACATTCGTGGCGGAGAATATTTGGGAAGAGAATGGTACGAAGAGGGAAAAATGCTGTTTAAAAAGAATACTTTTTTCGATTTTATAGATGCAGGAAAATATTTAATTAAAGAAAATTATACTTCCTCAAAACATTTGTACGCAATGGGTGGAAGTGCGGGAGGTTTATTAGTAGGAGCTGTCGTAAATTACGAACCTAGCTTATTCAACGGAATTGTAGCGCAAGTTCCTTTTGTAGATGTTGTAACAACGATGCTTGATGAAAGCATTCCTTTAACAACCGGGGAATATGACGAATGGGGAAATCCGAATGATGAAGAATACTATCATTATATGAAAGAATATTCTCCTTACGATAATGTAGAGGCAAAAGATTATCCGAATATGTTGATTACAACAGGTTTTCACGATTCTCAGGTACAATATTGGGAACCTGCAAAATGGGTTGCCAAGCTTCGTGAACTAAAAACCGACAACAATCTTTTATTATTTAAAACCGATATGAGTTCCGGTCACGGTGGTGCAAGCGGAAGATTTGAATCATTAAAAGAAGATGCGTTGGAGTATGCATTTTTGATGAAACTTGAAAATAAAATTTAGTTAAAAATCAGGTTTAAATTTTACTTGATTTAAATACAATAAAACAAATTCTTAAAATATGACAGAAGCAGAATTATGGGCAAAGGTTGAAGAATTTTTTCAAATAAATTTCGACACAGAAAAACATCCGCAGATTGACACGATCTTATTCTTAATCGGCGTTCAGGAACTCGGAAGCGGACAACAAAAATATACGAAAGATGACAAGCTGAATATCCTTCATATTGCAGTGTGTAGATTGCTGGAACCTTTCGGTTATTTTAAATTTACACATTACGATAAAGATGGTTATCCACACTTCGAAGAATTGGAAAAACTTCCTGAGCTGAAACCAAATGAACAGCAGCTTTTGATGAAAAAAGCGATTATTCATTATTTTCAGGAAGAGGAATTGATTTAAATTAAAAAGGAAAGCGTCTTTGCTTTCCTTTTTTGTATCATTTTAAAAGTTCTTCAAGCTGATTCAATCCCATTTTAAAACCTTCTTCAAAACCCATTTCGAATTGCTTTTTCATATCTTCTTCAGATTCAAAATGCATATTTACCGATAGTTTCGTACCTTCTTCGACACCCGTAAAACCAAGAAGCCATTTGGTTTGCGGAAAATCTTCATCAACATTTCCATTTTGGTCACAGAAAGCATCAATACCGTCAAAACTTCTGCCTTGATTAATTTCACCGTATTTCACTCTGCCAAACATTTTCTCGCCTTTCGGTCCGTTCATTGAATAAAGCCATGTTCCGCCTTCTTCAAAGTTCAGATGATCTGTTTTGCACATCCATGGTTTTGGCCCCCACCATTGATCTATCAGTTCGGCTTTAGTAAAATAATCCCAAACTTTTGAAACTTCTGCATCATAAACTTTCATTACATAGATACTTTTTGCGTCAAAATCTTTATTAAAAACAATTGGTGAACTCATTCTATATATTTTATTTAAAATTAGAAAAACAAACTGAAAAAGAGTGAATTATTTCCGATTAAAATGAAACAATTCCCAAAAAAATGTTAAAAAACATGATTTTAAGAAACTCAACACAATTTTATGGCGCATTTTTTGTTTATATGGTCATTAAATCTCTAATTTTAACATTTGTAATTTCAAACTATAATATTTAATGAATAACAAGTTCATCCCAATAATTTCAGTTTTCATGACAATTTCTCTAATTGTCTTTGTTACACTGCAATTTTATTGGCTTAAAGGGTACTACGGAGCTTTAGAACAAGAGTTCTCAAATAAAGTATATACTGCTCTCGAAAACACCACAAAAAAAGTTTCTGAATTGGAGGTTGATAAATTACTGAATGAAAACTATGAAAAATTCAGAGACAATATCATAGCTAATAATAAGCAGCCTTCTCTTACAACGATTCAGCAGACGATAGATTCCGGAACTCAGAGATCAATTATTTATTCTAAAAATCTAATTGAGCAAAAACAGCTTCCCATAGGACCGAGAGGCGATTCTTTAAGTCTTACAACGTTGTACACAGATGAAGCTGCGTATAAAATAAAAAAAGATACCAACAAGAGGCAACAGTTGACTTCAGAAATCAATCAGGATATACAAACTGGTGATTGGGGAATGAAAGAATACGTAAAGTTTAACGGAACTAATCTTCCGATTTCAAAACGTGTTGATGCAAAAGTTCTAGATTCGATTCTAACGAAAGAACTCAGCATGAAAGGAATTAGCGCAAATTTCGGATACGGAGTGAGTGATAAAAACAACAAACTTACTAATGTCGCTAACAAAGTTTTTAAAGAGAAAAAAGAAGGAAATACTTATTCTTACCCCCTCTTTACCGACACGAAAGACAGAACATTATATACTTTGTCTTTGGTTTTTCCTAAAAAAGAATATTCTCTGGCAATGAACAACTGGCCCATGCTTTTGGGAACTTTTCTTTCTTTACTGACAATTTTAGGAATCTACATCATTTCTATTAATTATATGATGAGGCAGAAAAAAATTGCTGAGATTAAAACCGACTTTATCAACAACATGTCTCATGAATTTAAAACTCCATTGGCAACAATTTCGGTAGCGACAGATTCTTTGGCGAATGACAAAATTGCGACCAATCCTGAGAAGGTAAGATATTATTCAGGCCTCATCAAGCAGGAAAATTTGAGGATGAAAAAACAGGTAGAAAACGTACTGAATATGTCTAAACTTGAAAGAAATGAAGTAAAATTATTTCTGAAAGAGACCAACGTACGAGAACTCATCAAAAAAACCACGGAGTCATTTGGATTGATTGTTACCCAAAGAAACGGAACACTGAGACAGGAATTTAATGCTGAAAAATTTAATTTCAAAATTGATGAATTTCACATTTCAAATATGCTTGTTAATCTTTTGGACAATGCCAATAAATATTCTCCCGAAGCTCCTGAAATCAGCGTAAAAACGAGAAACGAAGGCAATTGGTATGTAATTGAAATTTCTGACAAAGGAATGGGAATGGAAACAGAAAACAAAACCAAAATATTTGAAAAATTCTTCCGTGAAGAAACAGGAAACATTCACAATGTAAAAGGACAGGGACTGGGTCTTTCCTATGTAAAAAAAATCATTGAACTACATAAAGGTCAGGTAATTGTAGATTCACAAAAAGACAAAGGAAGTACATTTATTATTAAACTTCCGATGGTTTAAAAAGCAGACAGCAAAACAAAATATTAACGACAATTAAATTCATTTTTAATTATAAATTATTAAAATTATGAGCAACAGAATATTATTAGTAGAAGACGACCAGAGTTTCGGAGCAGTATTGAAAGATTACCTTTCAATCAACAATTTCGAGGTGACTTTGGCTGTAGACGGCGAACAAGGTCTTAAAGAATTTACAGAAAACGAATTCGACATCTGTATTTTCGACGTAATGATGCCAAAAAAAGACGGATTCTCTTTAGCCGAAGACGTAAAAAAAATTGACAAAAACACGCCGATTATATTCCTTACTGCAAGAAATATGAGAGAAGATATATTGAAAGGTTATCAGTTGGGAGCAGATGATTATATCACTAAACCATTTGATACAGAATTACTTTTATACAAAATAAAGGCAATCCTTCAAAGAAGTTCTACTCTGGAAAACGAAGAGCAGGAACAATTTAAGATCAGCAATATTTTCTTTGATTCTATGCTGAGACAATTGAGGGTAGGTGACAATGAGTATAAACTTTCGCCAAAAGAAAACGAACTTTTAAAACTATTGTGTCTTCACAGAAATGACTTTATGCCGAGAGATCTTGCATTAAGAAAAATCTGGAAAAAAGAAAACTATTTTACTGCAAGAAGTATGGACGTTTATATTGCTAAACTGAGAAAATTGCTGAAAGACGATCAGGGTTTAGAAATCATCAATGTACACGGAGAAGGTTTCAGACTTTTGGTAAAGAACTAGCCGAACGTTAAAATACAAACTTAAGATATAAATTAGCAAAGCATTTAGAAATGTTTTGCTAATTTTGTTTTTTAGCATTACTTCGATATGAAAAATATATTTTTAGGAATCATTACAGCAGGAATTTTGGTTATCTCTTGCAAAAAAGACGAAAAACCTACCTACATAAAAGACGAAGCCGGAGCTCAGCAAACTGCTCCTACGGTTAATAATACTCCACAACCATCACTTTTGAATCAGGCAGGAATTCCGACAGCATCTCCAAACTCACCGTCTGTTGCTACTGCTTCGGGAATGAATCCTCCTCACGGACAACCGGGACACCGATGTGATATTCCTGTAGGACAGCCTTTGAGCAGCAGTCCTGCAAATCAGCCAACAGCAACACAGAACGTAACTGTTAATGGCAATAATCCTATTCAGATCGATCCCAATTCGGTAAGTCCGGGAAAAATAATGATAGACCAAAACGGTAAACAAGTAAAAACCGCTCCGGGAATGAATCCTCCTCACGGACAACCGGGACACCGATGTGACATTCCTGTTGGTCAGCCTTTAAACAGCAAACCTGCACCTCAAGCGACAGCGCAAAATATTCAGCCGCAAGTAGTTTCTCAATCTGCTCCAGCTCCTCAAACTGTAGCCAACAATACCGGTCCGAAACCAAAATTAAATCCTGCTCATGGTGAACCGTGGCACGATTGCGCTAAAAAAGTTGGCGAAGCTTTGTAATTATTTTGTAAATTTGCAGCGTGAAGTACATTCAGGTTTTACTAATTATCTTTTGCTTAGGAATTTTCTTGATTCCTAAAGATAATTTTTATGCCCAAGTTTCTCAGGAAAACTGCTGTAAAGCAGATTCTAAAAAAGAAAGCTGTTGCGAGAAAAACCACGACAATCACAATGATTCAAAGGAAAATAAAGAAAAATCCTCCTGTAAAGATGATTGCTGCTCATTCTGCATGACGTGTCATACCTTTGTAGAAAATCTTTCTGCTAAGTCTATTTTTATTGATTATTCAATATTTTCAACAGATAGAAACGTCTCGTTTCACTATTCTGATCCTTACATTTCAAACAATTTAAAAGATATTTGGCAACCGCCAAAACTAGGTTAATTAGATCAAATTATTCATTAAAACTTTAATGAAACTTTTTTTTAATTAATCTAAATTTTAAATAATGAAATCATATACTACCAAGATATTTCTTGGCTTATTCCTGTTATTCACATCATTTATCTCTGCACAAACTCTTAATAAAAATCAGTTTCAGGTGAAAGGAAACTGCGAAATGTGTAAAGAAAGAATAGAATCTACCGCATTGAAAGCAGGAGCAACCGCAGCAAGATATTCCATTGATACACAAACGCTGACTGTAGAAACATCAGAAAATATTTCGTCTGAATCTATTCTGAAAAAAGTAGCAGAAGCAGGACACGATAACGAAAAATATAAGTCGTCTGGCGAAACGTACGAAAAACTTCCCAGTTGCTGTCATTACGAGAGAGATACGGAAGTAAAATCTCCGGTTGCAGAAAATCATCATTCTTCTAAAGCCGAAAACGAATTTTTCGTAAAAGGTAACTGCGAATCATGCAAAGCCAGAATTGAAAAAGCAGCAAAAGATGCTGGTGCAAAATCTGCAGAATGGGATGCAGAAAAACAAACCGTTATTCTGGATTTTGATCCTTCTAAAAATTCAGCAGATAAAATTCTGAAAAAAATTGCTGATGTAGGTCACGATAACGAAAAATACAAAACTTCAGATAACGTTTATAAAAACCTTCCGGGTTGTTGTCTTTATGACAGAGAAACTCCGATGGGCGCGCCTAATCCGAAAGTACATGCTGATGAAAATTCAAATAAAAAAGATGCAGATGGTCACAATCATTCAGGAGAAGGAAAAGCAGAGAGTCATAACGAAAAAAGCATTGAAGAAGTAAAATTATCCGTTTCGAAAGCAGCCACTTCTATCAGCAAAAAAGATGCAGGATTGGTTTTTAATATTGATTCAAAAGAGCTGTTAAAAGCAGCGTGTTGCAATTTATCCGAAAGTTTTGAAACCAATGCAACTGTAGATGTATCATTCAACAATGCAGTGACAGGAACAAAACAGTTGAAAATGTTGGGTTTAGATCAAAAATACACCAGTTTAACGAAGGAACTTCTACCTGAAATAAGAGGAATTGCTTCTGCTTATGGTTTAAATCTCATTCCCGGAAGATGGATTGAAAGCATTCAGCTTACCAAAGGAGGAAGCACGGTTACGAATGGCTACGAAAGTATTACAGGACAGATCAATACGGAACTCATCAAACACGCTGACAAATCTGAAACATCTTTAAATTTATTTTCAGATTTTAATGGAAGAGCAGAAGCGAACATTACTCATGTTGAGCCAATCAACGATCATTGGACACAAACGTTTCTTCTGCATGGAAACGGAACTTTTGGAGATACGGATATGAATAACGACGGTTTTCTTGACAGACCAAAAGGCTCACAGATCAACGCAGCTTATTTATTGAATTTCAACGATTTAGAACACTCTGGTTTTGGTTCGCATTTCGGAATTAATTTCGTGAAAGATGAAAGAACTGCCGGACAAACAGATTTTAATAAAAAGATTGCTCAGGATAAACAAACTGCTTACGGAGTTGGGATTGATATATCGAGATTTCAGGTTTGGAATAAAACAGGATACGTTTTTAAGGGAAAACCTTATCAGAGTTTAGGCTGGATGAATCAGTATGTTTTTCATCAGCAGGACAGCTTTTTCGGGTTGAGAAATTATTCTGGGCAACAACACACCTATTATTCAAATTTAATCTTTGAAAGCATTATCGGAAATACGAATCATAAATATAAAACCGGAGCAAGTTTTATGTATGATTCTTATAACGAAGATTATCTTACCAATCAGTTTAAAAGAAATGAAATTGTTCCCGGAATTTTTGCAGAATATACTTTAACAGGACTAAAATATACTTTGGTAGCAGGAGCAAGAGCCGATTTTCATAATTTGGCAGGAACTCAGTTTACACCGAGATTGAATTTTAAATATGATTTCACGCCACAAACTATTTTGAGACTTTCTGCGGGAAGAGGCTTCAGAACTGCTTCTGTTTTTGCAGAAAACCAACAGTATTTTGCATCCAACAGAAATATTCAGATTATCGAAAACGGAGGAAATATTTATGGTTTGAAACCTGAAATTGCGTGGAATTATGGAGCAAGCTTACAGCAGGAATTCAAACTTTTCGGAAGAAAATCTACTCTGGTTGCAGATTTTTTCAGAACAGATTTTCAGGATCAGGTTTTGGTAGATCTAGACAGATCACCTCAGCAACTTGTGTTTTATAATCTGGAGGGGAAATCTTTTGCCAACTCATTTCAGACTCAATGGGATTTTATGCCTTTCAAAAATTTTGATGTGAGATTAGCTTATAAATATTATGATGTACAAGCTGATTATATCGATGGAAGAAGAGAAGTTCCTTTTATGGCGAAGCACAGAGGTTTTGTAAATTTTGCCTACGCAACCAACAAAAATACAAAAGGTGGATTCTGGAGTTTTGACACCACTTTAAATGTAGTCAGAAAACAAAGACTTCCCAATACAGCGAGCAATCCTGTAGAGTTTCAAATTCCAATGTATTCAGAAACTTACGCTGTTGTAAATGCGCAGATTTCAAGGAATTTCAATAAGAAAATAAGAGCTTATTTTGGCGGTGAAAACCTAACGTCTTACAATCAGAAAAATGCAATTGTAGATTTCAGAAATCCTTTCGGAAATTATTTTGATGGCGGAATGATTTATGCTCCCATTATGAAAGCAAATTTCTATCTGGGATTGGATGTAAGCTTTTAATTAACATATTTTTAAGCATGGTTTTCAATAATTTAATGTTATTAAGATTATGCTTTTTCGTATTTTTATCTCTCTATAAAATATTAATATATGAAACGTAATGCAACAGCCGTTTGGAACGGTACCGTAAAAGACGGAAAAGGTCATTTAACCACTCAAAGCACCACATTAAACCAAACTCAATATTCTTTCAGCAGCCGTTTTGAAGAAGGAGTAGGCACAAATCCTGAAGAATTATTAGCTGCAGCTCATGCAGGTTGTTTCACCATGAAACTGAGCGCAGAACTTTCTCAGGCTGGTTTTACTCCTGAAGAACTGACTACAAAATCTGTAATCACTTTGGATCCAAGTTTAGGAAAAATTACAAAATCTGAATTGACTTTAACTGCAAAAATCCCAGGGATTTCTGAAGAAGAATTTCAGAAGTATGCAAAAATCGCAGAAGAAGGATGTCCTGTAAGTGCAGCTTTCAATTTTGAAATTACTTTGAATGCTACTTTAGCCTAAAATTAAATATAGTCTGAGCTTTATATAAGTCTCAGACTTTATTTTAAATTAAAATATACCGATTGGTATATTTTTGTTATATTTGCAACTACTTCTTACATAAAAATGTCTAAAGCAGAAAAGACAAAACAGTTCATCATCGAAAAAACCGCAGCCTTGTTCAACAGCAAAGGCTACACAAGGACATCATTATCTGATATTTCTGAAGCAACCGGCTTAACGAAAGGAAGCATCTACGGAAACTTTGAAAACCGGGACGAACTCGCAATTGCAGTTTATAAATTTAATTCTGGTCTTCTCGGAAAAAATTTACTGAGATCATTTGGTGACGAATTCCCCACTCTACTAGATAAACTCTATGCATTTGTTGCATTTTATCGTAAAAACTGGCATTTCGTTTTTGCAAACGGAGGTTGTCCTATCATGAATGCAGCGACAGAATCTGATGATACTTTTCCTGATCTGAAAAAACAGGTTGCTATTTCTTTTGAAAACTGGAAGAAAACAGTATCTAAAATCATTCTAAAAGGTCAGGAAAATGGAGAGTTTAATGCTGAAATTAATGCAGATGAATTTTCATCACTTTTCATTATGCTGATTGAGGGCGGAATACTATTATCAAAAACCACAGACGACGAAAAATATCTAAATCTTGCTTTAGACAGAGTAATATCAATCATCGACAAAGAAATAAAAAATAATCCGTCATAAATTATTGCTATGGATAAACTTGCAAAACTACAGACCTTTATCGGAAAAGAATTCACAGACTCTCCGTCACCTTTTATGCGGTGGCTTAATCCTATTGTGGTTTCTGCAGAAGAAGGACATTTAGAATTTCTTTATACAGTAAGACCGGAATGGCTGAACCCGATGGGAAATCTTCACGGCGGCGTAACTGCTGCAATTATGGATGATATTATTGGCGCAACGATGTTCTCGCTGAATGAGAAAAACTTCATTGTAACCGTAAATAATACCATTGATTATTTTTCTACCGCAAAAGAAAACGATGAAGTTCTCGCCGAAGCAACAATCATTAAAAGAGGAAAACAATTTGTAAATGCACAGTGCGAAATCTGGAATGCAGATAAAAGTCGCCTGATTGCAAGAGGAACTTCTAATTTATTTAAAATCAACAATTAAACACAAAATACTCATGTGATTTGGCATGATTATTAAGCTTTAAAAAGAATATAATTTATATATGAAAAGAGTTGTCATCACAGGAATGGGTGCAGTAACACCTTTGGGAAACAATGTCGAAGATTTTTGGCAAAACAGCATCAACGGAAAAAGCGGAGCAGATTTAATCACGCATTTTGATACAGAAAAATTTAAAGTTCATTTTGCCTGTGAAGTGAAAAATTTTGATCCTAAAACTCACCTTACACATAACGAAATAAAAAGAAGTGATCTTTTCACTCAATATGCATTGTATTCATCTGCCGAAGCAATTTATGATTCAGGTTTAGATTTTGAAAAAATGGATCCGTTTGATACCGGAGTGATCTGGGGAACCGGACAAGGCGGAATGTGGACTTTCGAGCATGAAGTAATGGAATTTGCAAAAGGAGAAGGTAATCCACGATTTAATCCTTTTTTCGTTCCTAAATTTATAGCAAACATGGCATCAGGAATGATCTCTATGAAGTTTGGTCTTCAGGGAATTAACTATACTACAGTTTCTGCCTGTGCAACGGGAAACACCGCAATTATGGATGCCTTCAATTACATACGACTCGGCAAAGCGAAAGTAATTATCAGCGGAGGTTCTGAAGCTGCAATTACTCCTGCTTCAGTTGGTGGATTTTCTGTAATGAAAGCAATGTCTACAAGAAATGAAGATTTTGCAACAGCAAGCCGTCCTTACGACGCAGACAGAGATGGTTTTGTAATGGGAGAAGGTGCAGGATCTTTGGTACTGGAAGAATATGAGCATGCGAAAGCTCGTGGTGCAAAAATCTATGCCGAACTTGCCGGTGCAGCAATGACAGCCGACGCGTATCACATGACAGCACCTCATCCCGACGGAGCAGGAGCCATAAAAGCGATGCAGCTTGCTTTACAGGAAGCGGGTGCAAATGCAGAAGATATTCAATACATTAATCCTCATGCTACATCTACTCCACTTGGAGATTTGATTGAGCTGAATGCAATCACTAAAATTTTTAAAGGAAATACCAATTTAGACATCAGTGCAACAAAATCGATGACTGGTCATTTGTTGGGTGCAGCGGGTGCAGCTGAAGCTATTCTTTCTATAAAAGCTATTCAGACAGGAATTATTCCACCAACCATCAATGTAAAAAATGTAGATGAGCGAATTCCAAGGGATATTAATATTGTTTTTAACGAAGCTAAAGAAAAAGAGATCAATTTTGCATTAAGCAATGCTTTTGGTTTCGGAGGACACAATGCGACTCTGGTTTTCAAGAAGCTCAAATAACTGAACATTAAAAATTTTCACGTCCTAAAAATCTGATACAGATTATCGGTCAAAAATAAATAATTAAACCAAGGCAAAACATTTTTGCTTTGGTTTTTGTTTTGAGGTTTTAATTTTTACTATTCTTTTTTGTACGTTTAATTTTGCATCAGATAATGATTGCAAAAATGAGGTCTATTTTTATTATAGATTTCAATCGATTTATCGACAAGATTTCTTCTCAACTTAGTTTCCAGAAAATATTTGTCGATATAAAATTCCTATTTTTAAATACCCAACTATTTATTAGAAATTGATTTTGTTCATTGGTCTTTTGGGAAATAAGGTCAAGATCATTTCATTATAAATATTCTCCTGCATTTTATTACTTTTTTCAAATAAGACTAAACCACCAATATTTTCTTGTTAAAAGTATTTATTGGTAAAGAACATCATTCTCATAAGAATAATCTCCTGTATTGTATCAGTAATCTTCTACCCGAAAACATCAACAGCCTATGACTGCAAAACTTATGAAATAGAATCCTTCGGGACTGTGGAATTTGTAATTTCTATTAACCTTTATGTTTTTATAAATATAAAAAAATGAGAAGGGATTTAAAAGAAAAAGAGTCCGTCTCACAGCTAATGAAAAGGGACTCTTTTATGTTTTTTCTCGACTTCTTGATGGAGAATGGTTTTCATACAGTAGAATCTCAATCCACATCATAGAGTTGTGAGGATAACTAATCGGGGAAGTTTAAATTATCTATATTTTTCCAGATTCTTTCCAACTTCGATTTTATGTTCAATAAATTCACTAAAATTCATGTTGAGTGGTACTATCTTTCTAGAATCATTAGAATCATAATCAACAAGAAAAACTTCAGGATTATCAATCTGATTATTTAAATAAAAAACTTCACAAGCATTACTTTCTACAAATAATCAATAAGGTTTTTGAAGTTGTTTATCTATTCCGGTTCTAGCCAACTCTTTTTGTTGTATTTCTTTTTTGTCTTATTCCTCTTGTTCCTCCTACATCTTCTGTAAGTTTTGCAGCCTCTTCTACTTCATCTAAAACCTCATCTTTTTCATCTTGAGTTAATTTACGCTGTACCCCGTTTTCTTCAATTAAAACTTCGTCTGACTGTTTCTCTAGCTTAACAAAATCTTCTTCCTTTCCTAAAAGTTTAATTGCAGAACGTTTAAGTCCATTTCTAATAGCAATCGTAAGTTCTCCACTCAAAGATAAAAATTAAAAAACCACCTGAAGGTGGTTAGTTTTATAATAACATTTTCATAATATAATTAATGAAAATTCAAAATTATACATAAAAATATTTAATTTCAAATGAAAAAATCTTCAGGTTTATGATATTTCATAATTCCTGTTTTTACATATAGCATTTTTAATGTTTCTGCATCATATATAATTGAATTTGCTCTTTGGGTAAATGAAGAGGTATATATTGTTCGGTAAATGTCTATAGGCTTTTCCTTTCCCCATACCTTTGAATTTCTGTTAAAACGAGTCACAATATCTGAAATAGCAATGCCCTTTTTGTCTAATAATTCTTTAACTTTATAAGAAAGGGTTGTTTCATTTTCTTCTATTTTTTTTCTCTCCTCTTTAGAAAGTTTTTTTAAAAAATCTTGAGTTTCTTTCCAGTTTTTTTCAGAGTTTCCTAAAATATTATTTATATTCATTATTTTATTCTTTTAATTCTAAATTTTTTATATCTATTCCTTCAAAAATACATGGCAATTCATAATCTTCTGTAAAATATAAAAGACTTGCCTCTATTTCATCCTCTGTCCATCTTCCTTTTCCATATTTTTTAATCCAATTTTCTTGCTCTTCTAAAATTTTTTCAAGCACATATTTTTCTCGAAGATATGATCTTATCAACTTATCTCGTTCAGGAACTTCAATAAATTTACCATTTTTTAATTTTCTTGTTCCTCCTCGAAGATAATTTTCTTTTCCTCTCCTTAAAAAGTCTTCAAAATGCATAGATTCATGAAATAAAACTAAATCAGTAGTATTTCTGGGTATCCAAATTGTTGGAGGAATATCTGTTCCCCTAAACATTGCATCAAATTTTTCTATTTTTTGAAGCTCTACAACTTCTTCTGACTCATCAAAAAATCTCAATTTTCCTCCTTTACTTTCAATCAATTGTTTCCATTCTTTTAATGCTAATCTTTTTAGCCTAAGTGAATTAAGATTATTTTGATATTTAGAAAAATCTTCTTTTGATTTTTTCAGTTCATATAAAATTTCTTCTTTTTCGTCTTGAGTAAGCTTCCGCTGTGTTCTATTTTCTTCAACTAAAGCTTCATCAAGTTGCTTTTCTAACTTAACAAGATCCTCTTCCTTCCCTACAAGCTTAGTAGCAGAACGTTTAAGACCATTTCTTATAGCAATCGTAAGTTCCCCACTCAAAGATAACATTTCTATCCAAAATAAGTATTCACAAAATGCTTGTCCGAGAACAGAATCTTCTGCGTTTGACAATTTTAATATAATGTTGGCTACAGAACTTGTAATTGCTGCTGTTGCTCCTATTCCGCGTGCAACTGCTAAAGTAGTGATGACTTCTGCGGCTGCTAAACCCGAAAGCGTACCATAGCTTAATGCAATTACTCCGATGTCAAGTGCATATTCTCCGGATTTTATCACATTATTCCAAAACTGTTGATTAGAATTGGCAAACAGCATAAATGCAGGAACAATAGCATCTAGTTTTATCGCCGTTTCCTGATTATGATTGTCTTCATCAGCATTTTTTATTTTTACAGGATAGAAAGGATGATAATAGTAATATTCTATAATTCCTTCATCAATATCAACAGGAGTACCATCAGGAAGGATTTCAGGTACTTTTCTAGTTTTTCCGGTATCAAATTTAAATCGTAAGAACCTTTCGTCTTTATTTTTCGGGTTTCCTTCAAAACTTGCCGAAAGATTACTAAAAAAGAAGCCTGCTAATTTTTCTGAATGATACGGCAAAAGCTTAGGTCCATTAGTAGAAGCAAATTCAGTATTGGTTTCTGAACTGTAATCTACAAAACGAGTTTTTCGCCATGCATTGTTGACTATTTTTGCAAATTCTATGAAATTATTCCCATGTATTCTTTTATAGAAGAATTCCAAAAGCAATTGAGGATTGTTTTCACTTACTTTTTTATTCAACCGATCAATAAACTTTACTGCATTTTCCTCTGTTGATGCCAAAACCTGTAAAATTTTAAGGAAAATATCTTCTTCTTTAGAATATGGTTTATTCGAAAAACTGTCATTAGCAATCGCTTTATCAAAAAACTTCCATAAAAATCCTTCAGGAAGCATATAAAAAAGACTTTCCGGAAGATAATATAAAGCCTGTAAAGCATCATAATAGGAAAAAGTAGATTTACTTTCTAAGTTCCTTATCAATGGAAGAATAACAAGTTCTTTGTACTGATTAAGAAAAGCGGGTCTTTTTTCTTTGGTAAAATTTTCTGTCTGACTAAAAATAGTATCATTAAGATAAGACATAAATGCTCCCAAACTGTTAAACATTAACGTAATTACAGGAATGCTTTCGTTAGAAAAATAATTCCTATTCTCATAAAACGGAATGATCTTTCTTTTATCTTGCTTATAAAGATTATAATAAGCATAGTATTTTCCCATCGATTCCTTTATGACAGGAATTATATCAATGACTTGTGTTATTCTTATTTGCGTAACATTTACATCGCTATCCGACATTTGTTTTGCAAAAGGATCGCCTTCTGAATCATTATTGGGAAGTAAAAAATTGAAAACATCATGTATCCATGTTTGATGGGTTTTGTAGCTATAATTCAAAGTTTCTTGATGACTGAAATCTTCAAAAAAATGAGAATGTGGGTCATATCGAATACTTTCAGGAAAAATCTGTACATTTTTTATCGAAATCATATCAATAGCAACACAATTCTTTACAGTGTCATAAAAATAAGCTTCAGGAGGAAAATCTTCTAAAGAAACAGTATAAAGGTCTGTAGAGATAACGTTTGTATTAACTTGTTCTGTGTCTATATTAAAATAAGTTCCAGCATTTGTTTTCACATAAAATTCTTTTCCTGAAGGATTATTTAATATGAAAATCTCGGTTGTTGAAAAGAGCTGAAAAATATCTCTCAGAAGTTTTAATCCATTATACTCTTGAGTATTTACTTCATAATTTTCTTTTGTTTCTAATATTGTTAAAGTTATCTTATTACTTTCAGAATATAGTTTTTCTGCTTCTTCATATCTTCGATTCAGCCGGAAAAATTCAACAATATTTTTAAAATCACTCATGTTTCTTCGTTTTTAGTTGTTAAACAATTTATTAATTTCATGATGGTTATAAGGCAGCACAATAAAGTGCTGCCCAATAGCCTCGGTTTTTACCCGATCAATAATTTGAAAATTTTAAAAGATTAGACTAAAAACTTAGAAAAAGGAGCTTGATTTTTATACTCGTCGTAAGAAAGAGTCTGCCCATTTTTATCTAAGATTTTTGAAAGTCCAAAATCAAGATGAGGGGAAGTTACTTTCACATAAGTATCTGCATCAGTAGAGAATAAGAACTTTTTGTCTTCAGAATTTGCACTTGCTTCTATAAAAGCAAAGTCTTTAATAAGCCTTGCATTTACTTTAAATGTAATCCCGTTTTCTCCGGTAGGATATGCTTCTAGCCCTTCAATTTGTGAAACTTCTTCTGCAATACGCTTGTAAAGTTTTATTGAAGGTTCAGATTCTGGTATGTTATCTATTTCAAATGTATTTCCAAGACATTCAAATGTTTTAGGATAAACACCCGCATCTTTAAAATCCTGAATGGTTGTAAATGAAATATCATCCATTTCGTTGAAACTGATTTCAATCCATTTATCCGAAGACTGACCGATCTGGTTGTTATTGAGCGCAAAATTGCTTCCACACATTTCTCCTAATTGATCGTCAAACTTCACTCCCGGTTCGCAGTGGCAAGGCAATGCTTTTTCAACTCTTAGACCGATAGAATCTGCCTGAAGAATGGTAAGCGAAGTCGGGATTTTTTCTCTCCACGGCTCACCTTGTTTTTTACCCACTGCTGCACGCATTTCGTCTACGATAGATAAGAACAACGGATCGTCGATTACAGGAACTTCACCGCCGTTCCAGATTTGTCCGGTTGCAAGGAAGTGTCTTACTGCTTCTTCAAATCCCGGTCTTACGGTAACGATTACTCTTGCCATCCCCGATTGCATAAATGCTCTGAATGTAGGATCGTTATCATCAAATTGGTACATATCTGACCATTTTTTTCTATCGCCCCAATAATAAGGATAGAAATAGTAACTCATAATATCCCATTCAAAAGCCTGTTCCATAAACTTCACAAAAGCGGCATATTGATCTAAAGTTTTATCGACTTTAATATCAGTATTTAAGAAATCTTCTCCCGAAGAATATCCGTTGTTGTAATATTTACTTTTCCCAAACGTAAGTGCAGCATTGGTATTCTGATCGATCATGTAAGAAATACAGTTTCTTCTTAGGATAGTGTTCTCAATTTTTCTGTAGAAACCAGGGTTTGAACCTTTGATTTGTACTCCCAAAGCTTTTGCTTCTGCTAGTGCTTGGTTGTATTTTTCTAGTTCTACTTCGTAGGCTTCGATAATTTTGTTGAAAGCTTTTTGTAGCCAGCTTTTTTTATATTCCTCCTGTAATACACATTTAATATTTATAGTTGCATGGAAATAATGGATATTTGTGGTCCCAATAGTTATAGGAACTTCTCGAACAAAACTTAAAAAAGAATTTGCAGCTGAGTTTCCTCCTACTAAAAGGCTTGCGCCTGCTGCCCAGCTTTGATCTCCAGAAACGGATTGGCTTCTTTCAACTTTATATGACTCTGTAATATAATTATCAGGAATAATAATAAGGTCGGTTTTTGATGATGCTGTTTTGGGAGCTGTACTGTTATAGTCTATTGCTTTACCAACATATACGATTGGCTCTAATTTTTGATCAATTTCAACATTGTATTTGCTTGCCCAGAATTTTAGAATTGCTTCACCAGAAATCCCACCTAATGCCATGAAGTTTTCCATTTTGTTTGTAAAAGATGTTCTTGGATCAATAGGTTTCACTAACTGAAGAGAACTGTCAATCATTTTCACACCTAAATTATGCAATTTTGCAGGTTCAGGAATCATAAATTCAAACATCATACGTTTACCATAATTATAGATTTGGTTTTTCACCACTTTATCTACCCATCTGTAAACTCCTACTACATGATTGCTTCCTTTAGTATTGTCAAAACCATGTTTGTTGTTCTCTTCAAATTCTTCTAAAACTTTGTCGATACGTTCTTCTTTTACTTTAGTGACAATTCTGTCTAAAGCTCTTGCGGTAATATCTTTAGCTTCTGTTACTGCTTGTCGGTTGCTTTCTTCTTTAGAATTGTGTGTAGCGTAACTTGCATTTGCATTTGCGGTAAAAGTTGCACCGGCTTTCCAACTTGCACTAAAACCTGCTTGTGCTGCAAAATCTTTAGATTCTTGTAAGATTTTAGAAATCTCACTTTGCATTTCGTGTCTTTCTGTAGAAGTTGTGTCTGTCAATTTTTCTTTTTCAGATTCTGTAGACTTTGTAGTTTGAGATTCGCTTCTCTTCAATCTTCTGGTAGAACGCTCTTTATATTCACGAGCCATTATGTTTTCGATATGGGCAACGTCTCCTTCCACATAGCAATATGTACTTTGTTCTACTTTTAAATAATCTGCAATTCCGATGTTTTTCATTCCAAAACCTGAAGGGATGAATGAGGATGTTTCTGTAGGATTATTTGTCGGGATTTCGGGATTCTCTGGTGTTTTTGGCGGATCTACAGGCAGACATCCATCGGCACCTCTGAAATGGAAATGTTTCGTAATTCTGTCTAAATCATTCAGATCTTGAAATAATGTAACGTTTATACGATATGTATTGCCATCACTCAGTTTTATTTCTCCCTGTAAAACAAATTGCTCTACCAATGAAGTTTGAGAAACTAAAATCCTAGGTATATCAAATAACAAACAAGATCCTACACCCATAGGAGAAACACTTGTTGAAGAGATATCTACATTATTTAAAGTTATCTTATAATTTGCAGAAACAACATCAAGATTGCTGCTTAGAGCTAAAAGTAAACTCCACTCGTTTAGATTTCTTGCATATGTTTTTACGCTGAATGGAATATAACCGGAATTAGAAGTGCTATTACTCACAGGAATGATAACACCTCCTACATTTGTAGAAACCTGCTGATTAAGAACTGTATTGTTTAAAACGGTTTGCTGTAAAGATTGGGTGTTCTGAGTAATATTCTGATTCAGCTCATCAAATGTAGAAATATCTGACAAAGCTTCTGTAAGGCTAGATGCACCCAAAATTCTTAACAATGCGCCTTGCTCTTTCACATCCAGAGTTCTGCCAATTTTGGCAATATCTATTTCCGGAGTTTCAAATTTGAAATTAAATTCAGGAATTTCTACTTCCGGAGTGGTGATCTGCATGATCTCATCTTTAATGCGATGAAGCTCCATATCCATTTCACTGTTGGCATAAAACTTTTCGGGGTCTGCAACACTCAGCTGTGTAAGATAATTTATTCTATTTTCTAGAATCTGTTTTCTTCTGTCGGCTTCCGAAGCTTCTCTTTGCGAAGACTTTAAAATAGGCTTTACCGTCTCCTGATATTCATTATAAGCTTCTTGGTAGGCTGCATGTTGTTGTTTTTTATACGTTTTCTCTAATTTTGAAAGAGAATCTACTAAGTTTTGGTTTTCTTTCAAACCGATGGTTGCTTCTGCAAATTTCATTGCTTTGTCATCATACATCGTTCTCTGGGTAAGAGATGACCCTGTACTGTTGAAATCGGTTTGAGAAACTTTAAATAATTCTTTAGGCAAAACTACTTTTGCTCTTTTCATATCTTCAAAAGATTCTTCTGAACCATCATATACATTGAGAATATGTTCCAAATGAAGAAACTGCATAAGCGTTTCTTTTGCATAGAAATCTTTTTGAGTGACAACTTGGTAAATTAAGTTGTCCCAACTTCTGATTCGATCTGCTAAAGCGGGAGAACTTCCGTTGTAACTATTGATTTCCTTATCAAATTCTTCCTTGGTTGCCGTTGCTTTATTTCTCGCAACCCATACAGCAAGATCATAAAAGCTACTTCCATAAGCGCTTTTAAGATCAGCTTCTGTTAAAATCCCCAATGCTATTCCTGTACCAGGTTGATTTATTTTTCGAATAATTGCTTGTAATGTTTTTTCTGCAACGATATGTGCATCAAAAATACTTTCGTCAGCAATAGCTTTTTCTCTGAAGATAAATCTTCGATCTAAATTTTTTGGATCAGATAGTTCTGGGTTTCGCATTGCCGCAAATCTGAATAGCGTTTGCGAAGAATTGTTTGTGTTTAAATCTGTTGACATTTTAAAATTGTTTTGGTTTTTAAGATTAAAATTTTTGAAAGTTCTTTTTATAGAATTTTTCGCTAAGTAGTTTGTTTTTTAAGTGGTATCAAACTACAGAATATCCACTGGTGTTCTTAATCATAGATTTGCGCAAAGGTTTATTGTGATTTGCAATATTAACCCCGTGAAGCGACAAAACTTGACGTAGAATAAATGTTTTAAAAGAATTTTTTAGACTAAAAGCGAAGCATTTCTATAAGAGCCTTTTTTTACTAATCGCTTTTCTGAAGTGATATAATATTCCGTAGTTTCACCAGAGAGTACCCTGTCTATTATTTTATCTTCTATCATTACTCCAATATCGTGGGGAGAAAGATTGGTTACAGTTATTTGTCTTTCGGGAATGAACTCTCTTTCAAGTTCCAGATATTCTCGTCCAAATTCTTCTGTAATAATTATGGTGTTGACTTTGCTAATAGTACTTATTGGATAATCCGGATTGATGTGTTCTACAGTAAGTTGATTCAAACTTTCCTCAACGAACGCATGATTTGCATAGTCTTGCGATTCTACCCAAGATTGCGTTGTTGCCGTATTTGCAATGTTATTCCAATTGTTGATGTCGCTCTGAGAGAAGTCATTATTACCCCAATGTCTTATCCAATTCGACCATACTCCGTCTGTTCTTGTTCTTGAGATGGTATTACCTGTGTATCTTTCTGTTTGGATTTGTGATGCGGAATACACATCTTCGGTTTCAAAATGTAATAATGCTCTTAATCCGTCATTAGAACTAGAATATCCGCCTGTATTGGATGTGCCGTAACCAATTCTATAAAATCCACTTTCATTAATTGTATTTGCATCAAAAGATGAAGTAATTAAATTAATTGGAGCTTTGTTGAATCTGTTATTATTCCAGTTGTTTATATCAGATTGTGTAAAATCTCCGGTATTCCAAAAATCTACAAAAGATTGATAAGGTGTCGCATCTTGATGTTTTCCTTGAAATTGTCTAATACCAAACCCATTCTTCTTAAAAACTATTAAGTTTTGATTACCACCTGAACTGTCATTATAACCCCCAAAATGAATGAAATCCGCATAAGGATAATTTACATCATTGTTCCATGAAGTAAAACCAAATTGTAGTTTTTCTGGTAAAATATGTGAGGGCTGAATTTGCCTATTATCCCAATAGCCTAAATACCCTCTCCATTCATTGATTTCATTTTGTGTAATTCCATAAGATGGATGTGATATAGGTATATAATTATTTAATTGACTTACTGTTGCATATCCTACTAAAGCATGATTTCCCCACTGATAAGATTGATTCCATTGGTTTGAATTTCCATAATTTTGTGTTTGAATTATTTCACTAGAGTAGATTGAACCACCAACAGTTAATCCATAACCTGCTAATGGTAAATCTCCTATAGCAACACCACCAGAATTATTTCTATTTAGAATTAATGCATTATAACCAACACCAGCTTCTTTAGATTGAATATAAGACTTACCATCATCAGTTACTGCAAATTCTAAAGATTTTTGGTCTGAAACTCTTCCAATTTGAAATTGAGCAAAATGTTGTGCAACACCTATATAATTATTAGTTCCTAAATCTTTATTAATCACTTTTCTATTTGTGATAATTTGCTCAGTATTTAATGTTACAAAATTTCCTAACTGAGATACATTAGCTTTAGTATCTGGGTCAAAGTTTACATTATCCCATGCAGTTCTCCACTCTGTAAAAGTATCATTAATGCCTCCTCTATAAGATAATTCTCCTCCCTGTATGCTACCATTTGCATAGTTTATTTGTAATTGTGATTTAGTATCGTAACCTCCTAAATGTAACATTGGAGCATACAAATACTTTACTCCAACTGCAACTGCATTATTATCTGCTCTATATAAACCACTTGAATAAGCTTCAATAGTATTAAAATTATCTTGGAATTGTATAACTTTGGCTATGTACTTATTATCTGCATCTGTAATACTAATTTTACTATCTGGATTAAAATTGTGCGTATCCCATATAACACCATAACCTAAATCAGTTCTATAATGTTTTAAATCATTTCCTCCAGTTTCAAAATTTATATATTGTAATCCAGCAGCATTACCTATATATAAAGTATCATTACCACAACTAAAAACTTGTGTTCCATTTAGTTGATTAGAAGTAAAACCATTTCCATTAAAATACTTAGCTTTTATATTATTATTTGAAATAATATCTCCATTAGAATAAATACCATTTGTAGGAATTAATTGAGCATCTGCATAATTATCAGAAGTTAATAATCCACCTGAAAATATTTGTTGTGCAGCATTATTATTAAGAAAGGAAAATGGTTGATTTGAGTTTATCCCTACATAATTACTTGTTGGGTGTGTATATTTTGCCCAATAATTATTAGGATTAAAATTCTTATCATGCCATAACCATCTTGGTGCATTCCATGAACTTGTATCACCATTTCTTGTTCTTATTGCAATATTATTAGGACTATCGTAACTACCAAATAATTCTGTAGAATAATTACCATTTAATCCTGAAAAATTAATTACTGAACCCCTTTGTCCTGTCTCTGCCCAATGATAGTCAAACCATGACTTGTTTGTTCTTGAAGGTGAACCATTATTAATAGAACCTGTAAAATCTATTTTATGATAAAAACTAAGTTGTGTATTAAGATCAGGATTAGTTACAAATTCAGTTATAGGTACATGACCACCTCCAGCAAGTAAAATAAATTCATTGTTATAACCTGCTTTTACAAAGGCTCCTGCGTGGATAGGAATCATATTAGTTCCACCACTTCCAGTAAAATAAAAATTATCTTGGGTAAACCTTAATTGTCCTATACCATTATCAATGAATGATATAGCAGCTCCTTCATTATTACCCCTAATCCACAAAGAGTTATGAAAATACTGCGTACCTCCCTCAGTATAAAAATTTTTAGTACCTGTTGGATTTAAATATTGAATGGTGTTAGTAGTCATCACACACTCATCAGAGTTCAGCTGAATATATTCCGAGCCACTCCATCTGAATTGAGAATTGTCATTTGTAATTAAATAAATTTTTCCTTTTTCTCCAGGATTTGGTAAATTTTCAAAAGTATCAAACTCCAGAACATCATCCACATAACTCGGAAGTTGAGATGAAGGTACTTTTCCATCTACTAAATCAGCTTTTTTAGAGAGAGAAGCTTCCGTACTTTCCGGAAATTCCCTATTGTTATGCCAATAATTTTCCATGTAATTCCAAAATTCTTCCGATATAGGAATTTTATCATTACTAAAATCAGAATCAAATTTTTCGTTTTCTTCCATATTTTATTGTATTAATGTTTTTAATTAAAATTTCGAAGTTTCTTTTTATAAGAATCACTTCAGTTTTTTTGCCTTATTTTTTAAGGTGGTTTCCGGCAAACGATATCCACCGAAATTTTTAATAACTGAGATCATTTTGTGTTTTTTAAGTGTTTGTTTTTGGACATATCTTTAGCTGTTCAACATTTTAAATGATGAATTCAAATGCTTTTCAAAAAGTCTAGGTGCTTTATTTATGTTTGAAATCCAATAACGAAAGCGATAAAACTTGACATGTTTTAAAATTTTAATTAAACATCTTCCTCCTCAAGAATGTCATTTTCAAAATCTTCTCTAAAGAAACTTTCAATTTCGTTGAGGTAATTGTCGTAGTCGATTTCTGTGTTTTCAATGTCATCCCATTTAACGGTATAAATGTCTTTATCTAAGATAAGGTCTGTGTTGTGATCTGGTGATTCCATGTTGTTTTTGTGTTAGAAGTTTTAGTGAGTATTAAACATATTTCTGTCTGTTCAGCATCTGTAAATGATGAATTCAAAGGTTTTTAAAAGTTTTTAATGATTGTTTTCTGTGTTTTTATTTATACTTCAAATGTAGCATTGAGATACGACAAAACTTGACGCATAAAAAAAATAACTCAAGTTTTTTTTGAGTTATTTTTTAGGGTTAAGAAAAGTTTTCAGGATCAATTTCATCAGCAAGAAGCATTGTGATATCCATTTCAGAAAGCACAGATTTTAATCTTACAGCTCCGGCTTTCAAATTGTCATCATAAAGTAGATATTGCCATACCATTTTTACAAAATCATCAAAATCTATTTTCTGGTCATATTCTATTGCTTTTGTTTGTATTACTAAAACCAATAACTGCTTAATGATTTCTCTGCAATCATTCATTTTTTGTTCATAAGGCATCAAAACATTCAGTACGATATTTTGTATGTCGTAAAGACTTCCGGCAGCAATTTTTATTTGATTTTTTTTAATATTTACTCCTCTCTCATCACTGAATTTTGCAGTAAGTATTTTGCTTCTGAAACCTGCCATTTCTGATACTTCACTTATATTATTGGTTGAGAAAACATCTTCTACAGATTTTAACCAGGAAAATATTTTTTCAATAAAGTGAGGATCTTTTGTTTCTAAAGAGGAAACAATAGCAGGAAACTCCTGTAGTTTTTCTTTTAATTGGCTTACTAAAATAAATTGTGATTTTTTCATACTATTCAGGAATTAGAGTTTCTACCGATTTTCCGTTAATGTCTTCATACCTTGACCACTCCATTCCAGATTCTGTGATGTTTACTTTAGCATAGATCAAATATTTAGGATCTATTTTCATGAGATGACTTGCTTCTACGACTACTTCACTCGTTTGAGTGGCGACTTCTTTAATCGTATTTTGATATTCTTTTATCATTCTGTTTTGTACACTTAGATAAAGTAGTTCAACATCTGTCTGATCCCAACTTGCGTTGTCTAACGATTCATAGAAAGAAATAATTCTTTTTGAAAAATCATCGAAAATCCCTTTTTTAATAGGATAGTCATAAGCTGCTGCCTGTGCTTCTAATCTTCGCACTCCCAATTCTTCTGCCTTCTCTATGCTTTCTGCAGCTGAGATTTTGCTTCTTAATATGGTTTTGTGATACTCCATTTCTAAATCTGACAAAAAATCTTTCAGAACTTGATCACTTTTCGTATCAGAAAAATCATAATCTGTTTTTGCGACAGATGTAATTTCATCATAAACAAATTCTTTAAAACTCATTTTAGCTGAAGCTCCTGCATGAGCAAAAGGTACGGTGAGATCTACGCTGCTCACTTTCATTCTGGGAACCGAAAAATGTTTCAGCAAATCGTCTTGTGCATATTCTTTAGCAGTTTGTACGGTTTGTAAGTCTGCCATTTTTCTGGCAGAAACGATCTCAGAAACGAGACCTCCTAAATATTCATTCAATTTTGGCATGACAAAGTTTTTTTTAATTAATTAGTAAAAAAAATAGTTGAAAAGGATGGCTGCCGAAGCAACCATCCGAAAAAAGGTAAAAATTAGACAGCGGCAATACTGTCTTCCAGCATATCCATGATTCTCGAAAGACCTGCAGGTAATTCATCATTTACAGCTCTTACATGTACACCCAAAGTGTATGTCTTTTCTGTAGTAGAAGTACTTGAAGTTGTCTTTTTATAAGAAGCAGATGCATTGAATTTTACTTTCCAGAACTTTGCACTTATTGACGCACTTCCGGAAAATTCACTCGACACATTCTGAGTTTCAACTGAATTTAATTTGGCATTAAAGTCAATAGTCATCTCATCAATCCTTAAAGCAGGAACAGTAAGCATTGTAAGGAAAGGAACTTTCAGATTCACAGCTGATTTAATAAACTGTAAGGTTACATTAATAGTAGGAGGAATTTGTGTTGCAGCAGCATCCACTCTTCCCTCATCCTTCAATTGTTGAAGAGTTTTACCAAAATCTGGGTTGGGAATAGATTTTTCGTAATTAAAATCCACATATCTCAATTGAGAAGGTGTAGTAACAGCCGAAGGACCTGTTCCCGTTGTCGTACCAGGAATGAATCCCACTTCCTTAATGAAGTTAACTTGAGAAATTGAAGCATCATGTTGTGCTTTTACAGCTGCCTGCAACGGACCTCCGATGTAAACACTGAAATCTAAACTGTTTAGTTCTTGTACTAAATTTGGCATAATTTAAAAAATTTAAGGTTAAAAATTGGTTAATAATATATAGTAGTGCTAGCAAACTAATATTCAAAATTGGGTAAGAGATATCCTGTTTCAGGTTTTTATTAACTGAAAATTTTAATGATTAATTAAATTAATTTGGATATTTTAAAGATTAAGAAAAGCTTATTTAGCTATTGTTTTCTTGGTTGTTTTATTATTCCAAAGATAGTTTCTGGAGGCGACAAAACTCGTCGTATTATAATTTTATTTTCATTTTATTTTCGGAAAATTTTGTGTTTTTTGCTTTCTTATTGATAAGACAAGAGTAATCCTCATAAGCGACAAAACTCGACGTATTTTTAGGTTATTTACTAGTTTTAGAATATAATGTAATTAGCTTATATTTATTATTTATAAGCAAAACAGCTTATATTTTATTTTTAATTAACTTTTGAACGATTTGGTTTAAAGTTTCCCTGTTATCATCAATATAGCTCAATCCAGCCTGAATAAGATTTTCGATATTATTTCTTGAAACATTATCCATCGCAGGAGAAGCGTTTTTTAATGATGGGTTTAATCGGTAATAGTTTTTCTGATTTCTTAAACCCAAAGTCTGAAACATCTGACAAAGTTGGTAATCTACCGTTTCTGCATTCGCTGACATCAAAATATCAATAATTGGAGTTACCCAACCAATCTTCCCTGCCTTTTCCATCTTTTTGAAAGAATAACTTTTTGACTCAATACCTGTTCCTATAGAAACGATAATCATATCATTTACAGACGGATTATTTGCCTTCTGATGACTTTTCAGAACTTCTGCAAAAGGAATTTTTCTTGCTTCAGCATACGCACAAAGACCTGGATTATTGGCAAACATTCCGCCGTCTATGAGACTGAAAATCTGTCCGTACATCGACTTAATCTGTACCGGACTGAAATATGTAGGAGCTGCAGAAGTAGCTCTGCAAACATCTTTCACATAAAAATTATCGGTGCTTAAATGCGCTTTCCACGAATTAAAAAGTTTGGCTCTTCTGTTTTCAATGTCGTAACTTGTTATTAAGCAGGGTTTTATTAGTTCTTTTAATTCAAGTGTTCCAAAAAAATCTTGCAGGTTTTTTTCAAGTGCTTCCTGAGAAATTTTTTCATTTAATAATCCGAAAGGATTGACAAGTCTCTCCCAAAAAGAAACCTGAAATATATCGCCACCTCTTTCAGCATACAATTCCAATCCTTTCTGGATCGAATATTTTGCTTTTCTGTTTTCATCCGGACAGAGAATGATGGAAGCAATTAAAGCTCCGGTGCTGCTTCCGGCAACCAGATCAAAATAATCTCCAAGCTTGGCTTTAGGATGATCATGATTTTGAAGCTGCTCTTCTATGTAGCGTAAAATAATGCAGGTAATAATGCCTCTTATTCCGCCGCCGTCCAAAGAAAGAATGGTTGTTTTCTTCATTTTTTTTCCTTTATTTTGGTATAGTAAAGGTAGAAACGCGAAGCGACAGAACTTGTCGTATTATAATTATATGCATTATTTTTTTCTAAACAATAACATATCCGTCTTTATCTCTTTCCATCTTCAGAAGCGTTCTCCAGCTTGTTTTTATCAATCCTTTTTTAGTTAAAATATTCTTCTTTTCGAAGTGAGGTAGATCTTTAAATGTTTTCCAGTTTCCGCCCCAATCCCAACCGTGTCTGGCGAAAATTTTCACACATTCGTACCAATCGGCAACTCTGTCATTATCCCAATCTTTTACCGTGTCCCAACTTGCGATTTTTCCATTAATCATTAAACAAATGTCTACGGCAAGACCATAATTGTGGATGCTTTGTCCAGCTTTGGCATTGGTTACTTTTTTTCCGTTTGTGATTCTTCCGATGGCATAAAGTTTTTCCTGCTCCTCAAAACTTCGCAATCCCTGTGTAATTCTTACTTTAGCTTTTCCGGTAAGTGCTTCGTTACATTCTTTGACTATTTCCTTCACTTCTTCTCTTACAAGCGGATGTAGTTTTTCGATTCTTTGTAAGGTTATTTTATCCATAATTATAAAATTTCTGTTGTTTCAAAAAACAAATGTAGATGCGAGATACGACAAAACTTGACGTATTTTAAAATATTTAACACAATGATAATGAGTTGATTAAATATAATGTTAAAGTTTGAATTAAACATAATATTTTGTTTTAAAAGTTATAGTTTTGTATTTTAAAATACTCTTTTCTCAATCATGTATGCCTTAGTAGATTGCAATAATTTCTTTGTTTCGTGTGAAAGAACTTTAGATTCTACACTCGAAAACAAACCCGTTGTGGTGCTTTCCAACAACGACGGATGCGTTGTATCCCGAAGCAGAGAAGCAAAAGATTTGGGAATTCCAATGGCAGCTCCAGCTTTTAAGTATAAAGAGCTTTTTAAGCAACATGATGTGAAAAGCTTTTCGGCAAAATTTGAACTTTACAATTTTAAAAGTCAACAGGTGATTAATATTGCGAGTTCTTACGTTTTAGAATATGAAACGTACAGCATTGATTATCAAAAGCTTTTTATAATCAGAAGCTAAATATCAAAATATTTTCAATGTATTGATAATGAATATATGTTTTGATAAGATTGTACTGATAATATTAATAATACATAGTAAGATTAACTTGTTAATTATTATTCTGTACCATTGCAAAAACATTAAAATTTAGTCATTATCGTTGATTGGATTAATCTTCTTAAAACTATGCTTGATCCTAATCTATATAAAGTTGTGTATAGGATTATATACTATCAAAATAATTCCATTTTTCTTTATCATTCGTTTTTATCAGCATTAATAATTCTTGGAATATTTAAGTCTAAAGCTTTTACGAAATTGGTAAAATTACTATTAATAAATTTTTCTTGTATTCAGTCTTGGAAAATGAATAATAATTTAAGATAAATTCGATAACTATGTTAATAACTTGGATTTTCAAAAACGTAATTAAATCTTTATCAACTGACTCGCCAAAAATTTTCAGCCCAATATTGTCAATTCCAAAAGAAGATGATAAAATAATAGAAATTAATATTAACTACTATATTTAAATAATTATTTTATTCTAAGTAATCTTAGATCATAGATAAGTATTTTTTTTTAGATGCGGATTGCAGCTCCCATTCTTCTAGAATTTCTGAATTATCATATTTTTCACAAGAACCGAAGGGAAATGTATTGATACATAATGGTTTAAAAATAATAGATCCTCCTAATGCTAGTATTTTTTCATACTTTACCACTATTTCGTTTTCCAGAATGAAATGTATAATTGTCAAAAATAGTTCTTAATAGCCTGACATTAAATATGAAAAACTTGAAATTGAAATTAAAGAATTACAAAAAGAATTTAAAATCATAATAGAAGAAAATCCTAACTCGAGAGAGTTAGGATTTTTATTTTACTTTACAATTTCTTTATACTTTAACAAAATCGACCCCAACTCTAACTGGATGTGCAAATGCGTGATTTGCTATTCTTTGAACATAATTTGGTCTAAGAGTAGTAACATAATTTATTTCACTGAAAGCAATATCTCCATTATCTTTTGTCACTTCTTCCACCTTAATAGATTCTATTCTTCTTATTTCAATTTTACGATTTTCAATTTTTGGATTTTTAACATTGAATGAATGAGGTTTCACATAAACTGGAAGATATTTATATGTATTAAGCTTTTTATTCTCAGCTGTTAATTTTTCAATTGCAATTTCTTGCGCAGTTTTATCTTTCTCATCAATTATTAAATCTTTTTCAGGCTCTAAACCAATCCAAGTTATCGCTTCATCCTCTCCGACGTAACTTATAAAAGCAGAGTCTCCTAAGGTATTAGCAATATTTATCGGTAATTTCCCACCTTTTACGAAATAATAATTTTGCTTTATTTTGTCAGGTCTTAAACAGTCGCACAAAGCTGTTATACATAAATAATAATCCCCATTTTCATCTTTAAATACATCACCAAAATTTAGGTTTGGCTGACTACTATTATTTAAACCTTTTACGCTAACAGAATTATAAAAGGTGTTAATGAGTCCTATTTGCATATCATCTAAATTTGAAGATGAATTATCAGAAGAATCTAAAAACTCTTCATTTAACAATGATAGTTTTGCGGTTCTTAACTTCAAATAAGCGTGTTCTAATAAAACTTGCTTTATTAATGTTTTGAATGGAATATCATTCCCGTCATTTGTATTTTGAATAAATTTTCTGTGAGCAAAAAACGCTTCCTTTGATATCTTCAAAAGATTTTCATCTATAAAAGAACCTTCAGAATTGAATATATTCTGCATTTCGATTCCTAATAATTGAGTGAAGCTATTCTTTGAATTTTCTATTTTTTCTGATAAATTTTTAATAATCTCAATGGGAGTTTCCTCTAAAGCATTTTCCTTATTAAGAATGCAAACAATTGTATTATTAATTATTAAAGACTTGCTTTCAACTGAAATCAAAGAAGGTCTATGATTTGGTTTTGGACTTTTATGATAGTTTTCAAATGCAAGCATTAGAAGAAATAAAGCTTCTTTTTTATCAACTTCATTTCCACATAGTCTAATCAATTCATCAAATTTAAAATTTTCTTTAGCTAAGGTGCCTAAATGTCGACCATTATTAGTATTATTAAAATCGATGAAGTTGTAGGAGTTTTTAATTTTTTGTAATGATTCTCCAAAATCCACCTCGAATTCATCTCTAATTTTTGTGAAATTCTCTTCATTCAAACCAGAAAAATATGATAAAATATTGAGTAAAATATTGTCAATATTTGGTTCTGTTGTGTAAATACAACAAAAATTAATGTGGTTAGAATCGATAATTCGTTCCAATATTTCTAACGAAAATTCCTCACCACTTTCTCCATCTAATTTCCAATCTAACAGTACTAAGTCTCTATCTTCTAAAAGGTATTTTAGAAGATTCTCATCGTTTCTATCAGATTGTTTAAATTTATGAACAGCTAATGAAATTCCATCTTCCTTAAATTTATCATAGACTTTGATCGATAATTGCTCTTCAAGCAAATTATCGTTTAAATTTTCATATTGGTAAAAACCTCTTGCCTTTTCATCAATAAATATCGCCGATTTAATTGATGCTTTAACTATTTCTAAAGTCTTCTCACTATAAGTCATTTTCAATGGTATTAATCACGAAGCAAGCTCCGTTTAAAGAATTATATTTTTTATCGTTAGTTGCTTCAATATTGAGTCCAGCTTCATTTAGGCTTTGTTTTGATAAATACAAACCAATACCTCTACCATTTGGACGTTGAGAATAGAATAGTTCAAAAATTTTATCCAATCTATAATCAGGTATTTTTTCACCTGAGTTTGCTATAATTAATTCTTTTGTTTCAAGTAAATAATCAAGTTTAATTATTCTTTGTTCCTTGTTTCGCATCCAATAAATAGCATTGTTAATAATGTTAATAAAAACTGTATGAATAATTGGTTCTTTGATTGTTATTGAATGATTTTTAAAATTTTCTGATACTTCAAACCTAATATTGTAATCAGCAATTTGGTTTTCAAAAAATTCTAATAGATAGTGATAAACAACACTACAAGAAACATCTTTAATTAATGCTCCAGAAATTCTGTAAAGAGGTGAAAGCAAGGCATATTTATCTTCTAATTGCTTAAAGTTTTTTTCCAAGAAACCAAACTCTCTTATTGAATTGACATTATCATTTTTACTTAAAACACTTATTTGATTATTGATTTTTGCATATAGTTGGTTGAATTCGTGGTCAATAATTTCTACAGCAAT